>OHIR01001314.1_pt1 | contig 11398 bp, 10 predicted proteins | sample 1568301 | NCBI WGS metagenome assembly OHIR01 (sample SAMEA3879539, study PRJEB24766) | human gut metagenome | biome: human-associated habitat; feature: feces | place: USA | collected 1985/1987
AATTCCAGACTTTTTCGCGGTGTTTCTGCGCAATTTTAAAAGTTGCACAAAAGCAGTCATTGACCGACCAGTCATGGATCTTCGGGATAAATGTCCGCACATATTCCAAAAGCTCATCGATCTCTCCTTTTGCATATCCGAGTACGAGTCCCTGCAGCATGATCTCCTCATAAGTATCGCAGGCAGCGTGTTCTAAATACCCGCGCCAGTCCTCTTTTGCAATCTTTTTTGCAAGAGTGCGCAGCTTTGGGATACGCACACCTATGATCGGATCTGTTCCGGGGATCAGACCGGATGTAAACTTCTGAAATTTTGGTTCTGCTTCTGCCTTTAGCCATACGCAGATCTCTTCGTTTGTCATGTGCGGCTCTCCTTGTTTTTATTGTAAACCAAATGCCTTTTATATTAACATACCACACAGGACAGATGAAAACCACCTCTAATTTTCATAGAGTTCCCCATCCACGATACGTACCACTCTCTTCGCATGTTCGGCAACGCTTAAATCATGCGTGATCATGACGATCGTATTTCCCATATCACTCAGACACTGAAATAGTTTCAGCACTTCTTTTCCGCTGTTACGGTCTAAGGCTCCGGTCGGCTCATCTGCTAAGAGGATCGTCGGCTGTCCGACCAAGGCACGCGCGATTGCAACACGCTGCTGCTGACCGCCGGAAAGCTCATTCGGTTTGTGGTCGATACGCTCTGCAAGCCCTAACATTGCAATGGTATCCATGCTGGCATCTCTTGCATCCTTCAAGGTCATTCCACGCATCAAAAGCGGCATGACGATATTCTGAAGTACATTGTAGGTCGGAATCAGATGATATTTCTGGAAAATGAATCCGATCTTCTGGTTGCGGATATTAGTCAGTTCTTTTTCCTTTGCCTTTTCGATCTCCACACCGTCAAGGTTATAGGTTCCCTCGTCTAAGACATCCATGCAGCCGATGATATTCATCAGGGTACTTTTGCCGGAACCGGATGGCCCTAAGATGGCAAGGTATTCTCCCTGTTCGACGGTCAGGGAAATGTCTTTTAATACATGCAGGGAACCAGATCCCATCTTGTAGGATTTGTTGACATTTTGCATGGTGATGATCACGGATGTGTGTTCTGCTGTGGCAGTTTCTTTTGTGTCTGCCAGTATATGTTCATTTGCAAATGGTTTTAGGATTTGTGCTGCGTCCATGTGTGCTCCTTTCTGTGTGTATGGATCGCGTGACTGATTGTAAAACTCAGCTTTACTTTTGTGATATTGTGAAACTGGCACTGGTTTCACAATTATTTTCAGTTTTTGATGAGTTTTGCAATCAGCCATGCTGCCGTTACGTTACTGTAACATCCAGATTTCTTCGATCACTTCGTTGCCGTCACTATCTGTTTCTACCAATATTTTTAGCAGATCACCTGAGGCAAGGCGTGAGAAGGTGGTCGTAGTGTCAGATGTTGTATGTACGGTTACGCCAACAGGTATCATAGTTGTGACTGTCTCGCCTGTCATATCGGACATGCCGCCCGGTGCGCCCTGCGGCATCTCGGTGCTGTCCATGTCGGGCGGCATCTGCATCTGACCGGACTGCTCTGTACTGTCCTGATCGTTTGATGTACTACTGCTCATATCAGAAGATGTCTCTTCCTGACCGGTCGTTGTATCATTCATATCCGGAGGCGTCTGATCTCCACCGGATGATCCATCCATATCCGGTGGTGTTCCCATACCAGATTTATCCCCGTCTGAACCCGTACTACCGCTCTTATCGCTTTGACCTGTAGAATCTGTGCCGTCATCATTCTTATCACTCTGACCTGCTGAACCTGTGCCGTCATCATTCTTATCACTCTGACCTGCTGAACCTGTGCCGCCATCACTTTTATCACCCTGACCTGTACTGTCCGAACCGGCACCATCTTCCGCCTTTGTCTTCTCCTTCGCCCGTTCTTCCGCCGCCTTCGCCACCGACTCATCCACTTCCATATAAGTAACTTCATTCCCCTCAATCGACGAAACATACGCATAGACATACTTCTGATGATCCCCCAGCGCACTTTCCGTCTCAACTCCACCTATCCGCCACATCACACATGCCGCAATAAGTACAATCACTAATACAATTACAACCACAATCGTTACTTTCTTCTTCATCAACCGCCTTAAACCTTTCCCTCTTTTACTCTGCCCCCAGCGCCTCCACCGGCACCAGTTTCGACGCCTTATACGCCGGATAGAATCCAAACAGTGTTCCCGTGATGAGTGCAAACAGCAGTGCAATCAGGAATGCTGCCGGTGTCAGTTCAACACGCACACCAAGATACTGTGCCACCGGAGTGACGAGCAGGCTTGCCACAATGCCAAGCACGCCGCCGATCAGACTGATTGCAGCCGCCTCCGCTAAAAATTCAAACAAAATATTCCTCTGGGAGCAGCCGATTGCCTTTAAAATACCGATCTCATTGGTGCGCTCTTTGACAGATACAAACAATACGTTCATGATGCCGATACCACCGACCACAAATACAATGGCTGCCATAGCCATCAGAAGCATCGTCAATATCTCATTGGACGCCGATGCAGCTTCCATCTTGCTTCCCGCATCCTCAAAGGTAAATTCTGCATTCGGATAGGAAGTTGCAAGCACTTCCGTGATCTCCTCCGTGACACCGGACACATTGCTTACATCCTCCGCGATCACGGTGATAGTCGGACTTACATTCGTTCCCACTAAATATTTCACCCCGGTCGCATACGGAATGAAAACGGAATCATCCGGGCTGATACCGGAAGCCACCGTACCCATAGAAGAAAGCACCCCGTTTACCACATAAGATCGGTCATCGATATAGATCACACTGCCATATGCATCGATTGCACTTCCAAAGATCTCTTCCGCAATAGAAGCGCCTAGCACGCAGACTTTTTCTTTATTCTCATCATCGGATTCTGTGATAAAATCTCCGACTGCAAGACTGAGATTACTGATAGCTGCATAGCTGTCCTTGACTCCGGCGATCGAGTAGGTCTGTGCCTCATCGAGATCACCGCCATCCACGGTAGACCTTGTCATATAGGAGATCGTTGCCGCTGAGATCCCGGAGACAAAAGTTTCAATATCGTCCACGTCATCTTCATCTAACGTGATATTTTCCTGGTTCATGCGGTCTTCCATATCACTGCCGCCGCCAAAGAAGCCACCCATGTCACCCGGCATGCCGCCTCCGTCACCACCATTTCCACCTCCGGGGCCACCCGACGGTCCACCGCCGGAAGAGTCGCCACCGCCCGTAAATCCTCCCGAAGGTCCACCGGAAGCCCCTGACCCTCCCGATGAACTGCTGCCGGATGGTGCACCGCTGCCGGAAGGCATCATCATCATTCCTGAGTCTGAGGAGTCATCGGAACTTTGATTTCCACCACGGTTTTTATCACCGCCGTCATAGGAAATATCGATTGCACCTGCATTTAAGTTTTTAAACTGATCTGCCACATCCTCCTGACCGCCTTTTCCGATGGCAATCACCATCACGATCGTTGCCGCGCCGACAATGATACCGATCGACGTCATGATTGTTTTAAATTTATTCTGGGTAATATTGATCCAGACAAGTCTTAATAATTCCGATGGTTTCATTCGCCCGTCACCTGACTTTCTATCAGAACCGTCTCTCCCTCGGAAAGTCCCTCCGTGATCTCCACATTGACGCCATCGGAAAATCCGGTGGTCACCTCTTTTTTCTCAATGGTTCCATCACTGTCTTTGACTTTCACATAAGAAACCGTTCCCTCGTTGATGATCGCTTTATTAGAAACATAGACAACGTCTGCCACCTGTTTTTCAATGAATGTCACATTTCCGGTCATATCCGTGTAAATACCGTCCACGTCACCATTTATTTTTACCGTCACATTATAAGAAATCGTAGAAGAACCGCTCGATACGGAAGTATCAATACTTTCAACTTCTCCGGAAAACGTCTGATCCTCGTAGGCATTCAGTTCGATCATGACCTCGTCCCCGATTGCGATCTCAGAGATATCCTCCTCGGAAACGGATACCGTCATCGTCACTGCATCTGTATCCGCAAATGTCACTATGCTCGTACTTGTGGATAGATCATCTCCTGCCTCATATCCGACCGACATGATCATGCCGTCATAATCCGAATAGATTGTGCCATCTCCGACAAATATCTCAAATTCAGATAAAGCCTCTTTGGCATCTGTCAACGTGTCCTGCGCCGTATCCACTGATACATCCACGCCTGTCACATCTGCGGAATACTGGCTGTCTGCATTTTCGTAGGATAACATTGCCTCTTTGTATTTTTTCTCTGCCTCCACGGATTTTGTAGTGTATGCACTCTTTGCCGCTTTTAATTTATTGTACAGTTTGTCATAATTTTCCTGCTCATCTGCAAGTGACTCACTTAAATCCATTCCACTGTCGATCATTTCCTGATAATAGGTAAGAAGTGCCTGTGACTCATCCACTGCCTCCTGGGCCTCATCCACCGCATCCTGCAGTTCACTGATGGTTGCCTCATATTCTTCCTGTGCAACACTTCCCTCCGCCACACTTAAGTTATAAGAATAGTTCGCACTTACCTTTTCTTTTGCCGAACTGAGTGCTGCAGAGTTATAATCTGCCGAAGCCTCCGTCACAGCTTCCTTTAATTTTTTCCTGTATTTTTCAATGCTCTCATCTGTCAGCTTTAACAGTGCATCGCCCGCTTTTACCTGCTGTCCGACTGAAACATACACTTCCTCTACCTCCAGTACCACCGATGAATTATTGGTGGATGTTCCTGTTGTCTGGGTTCCACTTGTCTGGCTGCTGCCAGAATTTGAAGACGTACTGATATCTTCATCCATATCCTGTGAAATGCTTCCGATTGTCACACTTCCACTCTCTGTAATCCCGACGGTAAGCGTTCCATATTCTGCTGTCGTTTCTTTATAAACCGTTTCTGATTCGCCGCTGTCCGAAGTCTGATGTGCATATACGCTGATCCCTCCGATCAAAAGAAGTGCTGCTGCGCCCAATGAAAGAACTACTGTCACTTTTTTCTTTTTCATTCTGTTTTTTCCTCCTGCTCTCCCTGAAATGTAACGGTTGCGGAAGAACCAGAACCAAGTCTTCCATCCGAATTATCAATTGAAATGATCACTGCATAAGTAACATTCGAAACACTGCCTCCGGTCGTTGCCGAAGATGCGATCGATGAGACAGTTCCTGTCACTGCTCCATCCCGGTTTCCTGCTATCATGACAGATACCTCATCGCCGACGCCAACCTGTGCGATATTCTCCTGTGGCACTTCCACGGAAATCATGATCGTCTGTGTATCACAATACAGCGCAAACGCAGTACCTGACTGCAGCGTATCTTCTGCCTCATAAGGCACTGCCGCGATCGTTCCATCTTCATCCGCCGTAACAACACCATTTTCTAATGCAAGAAGTGCTGTCTGTTCCTCTTTTAATGTATCAAGTGTATCCTGCGCGGACTCCACTGCACTCTCCAGTTCCGAGACGGTCGATTCATAGGTACTTCCCGCATATTTTCCTTCCACCACTGCAGTGTCATATTCATTTTGCAGTTCTGCTTTCTGCGTTGTCGCATCACGCTCTGCCTGTTCATAGTCAGATTTTAAATCATCCAGACTATCCGTCAGTTCCGTAATTTTAGTGTTGGTTTCTTCCACATTTTTATTGTAAGTTTCGACCGCGGAGTCAAATTCCTTCTGTGCCTGTTCGAGTGTACTCTGTGCAGCATCTGCAGACTGCTGTGCCTGTGTCAGCGTATCCGACTGCTGCTCCCTCGTCGTATAATCATCCATTGCCTGCTGTACAACAGAAAGTAATGTATCCGAATCCGCTCCCGCCTCGATCTGCGCCTTGATATAAGTTAAATCCGTCGATACCGCCTGACTTGCACTATTATCCGAATTTTGTGCCTGTGTCAGCGTATCCTGTGCCTGCGCTAATGCTGTTGTCGCTGCATCAACTGCATCCTTTTTTTCATCAATCGCACACTCCACATAGTAATCATTGTTATCGATCTTCGTCTGATATTCCGAAATCTGCTCTACCGCCTCATCATAGGCTTCTTTTTTTTCTTCCACTGCGGCATCTAGCGCATCTACCTGTGCCTGATAACTGTCCGCTGCGGTCTGAGCTGTCAGATCGGCGTCCTGCTTTGTGCTCTCCGCAGAAAGTTTTCCGCTTGCAAGATTCGCCTCGGCTGTTTTTAATGTATTCTCGGCATCACTGATGGCATCTTCGTAATCTGATTTTGCCGCTTCCATGCTCTCATCCGTCAGTTTAAACAGGGCATCCCCTTTGCTCACGGTATCCCCGGATGAAGCATAGACTTCTTCCACGGTCATTGTGACTGCATTTACCGTAAATTCCGGCATCTGGCTGACCGTGCCGATCTGCGTGGTACCTTCTTCCGAAAAAGAGCCGTCTGTACTCTCCTGCTGGTCTGTATTCTGAGCTTTTACACTATTTTCCGTACTGTCCGTCTGTGCTCCGGATACTGCAGCCTGATATCCGATTCCGCCGGTCATCACACAGACTGCTGCGATGCTGGCGATCACACTTGCCATTCTTTTTCCTGGTTTTCTCATTGCCTTCCTCACTTTCCATACTCATGCGCTCCGTTTTGACAATACAAAAATAACATTGCAACCTAAAGAACAGCTGATTGCAATGTGATGGTTATGTGAAGAAAGCGTTAAATAAGTGTGTCATATAAAAAACCGGAGTGGCACACATCTTTTTGCACCACTCCGGCATTTTTCGTTTTTCATGATATTCTTTTTTATAATTGCCGGTTGTCACACACTCACGTTGTCATGTGCACCAGGTCAGTGCGTCTCCCCACTGATCGTCTTCACATCTACCTCGTTCTCAACGATCGCCCGGATGCCGCACGCTAATGCCTTTGCGATCATCTCCGCAGGCATGCTCGGTGTTCCCTCCGGCAGATCAAGCGTCTGCTCCGGTAAGTATGGGACATGGACAAATCCGCCCCTCATATGTGGATATTCCTTATCGATCATGTAGAGGACACGGTACATGATATCGTTGCAGACAAAAGTTCCGGCTGTATAGGAAACGCGCGCCGGGATCTTTGCCTCTTTCATATACTGTACCATGCTCTTGACTGGAAGCGACGCGAAATATGCATTCTCTCCGTCTTCCCGGATTGGTGTATCGAGCGGCTGCTTTCCCTCATTGTCCGGGATACGCGCTTCCATCAGATTGATTGCGACCTTTTCCACTGTGATCCCGGATCTTCCACCAGCCTGTCCGACACATAAAACTGCATCCGGATGATGTTTCTCCACCGCAGCCCTGACCACTTCCTCATCCCTTCCAAACACGGTCGGGATTTCAATTTTGATCACTTCTGCCCCCACTATCACATCCGGGAGAAGTTTGACTGCCTCGTAGGCAGGATTGATCACTGCTCCGCCAAACGGTTCAAAGCCTGTCACTAATATTTTCATTCGTATGCTCCTTTTATCTCCGGTTATTTGTTCAGGAAACGATCCCACTCTTGTGTATCCCCGGAACCGCTGACGCGAAGCAAAAAGGTATGATCCTCCGTATCGATGGAAATAACATAATTTCCGTTTTCCTGCTCAATGGAATACACTTCACAGCCCTCTAATTCTTTGAATTTGTCTGCATACGCCTCCGGTGCGATCGTAATATCCTCATTTTTCTGTTTTAAATTGCCGTTCGCATCATAGACTTTATAGCCTTCCTCCACCAGTGCTTCAATTTTCGGCTCACTGATCTTTAAAACCAGTTCATTTGCACGCATCTCCCGGATATCGCGGTTGCAGGAATTCGCCGGCAGAATCGTCACATTATCAAATACGATCTCAAACATCCCGCTCACCGCACAGATCTGTGCAATGTATGCCTCCTTAAAACAAAAATGATCCAGTTCATTTATCGTATGATATTTCATGGTAATCCTCCATTCCCACGCTGTTTTCACAGTATTTTCCTGATCATTATACCATTTCCCATTTCATTTTGACAATTCGAAAAAAATACCGTACAATTCTTTCGGTTAAAAATATTTATCATCATTATTTTACGGAGATCAGCCTATGAAAAAAATTGCTTTTTTTGATATTGACGGAACCTTAACCTCGGAGATCGACGGTTCCCTGCCGAAGAGTGCCATAAATGCCATTAGACATGCGCGCACCTTTGGTCATCTGATGTTTATTAATACCGGCCGCTGCTTTCAGAACGTGGAACCACGTTTCAGACGGATCGGTTTTGACGGATATGTCTGCGGATGCGGCACAAATATTTTCTGTTCCGGCACAGAGGCACTGCACGTTGCACAGACACACAGCATTACCATGCAGCTGTTAGAGGCGGCACGCAAAACCAATGTGGATATTCTTTTCGAATCCAGAAAAGAAGTTGCCTTCGATAAAAGCAGATCCCTCACACACCCGGATGCCATACACCAGTATAAAGCATTTTTAAACCGCGGCTATGATATGCCGGAGAATTTGGAAAATCCGAATTTTTTCTGCGATAAATTTGTGGTCTGGTATCAGACTCCTGACCAGTTAGAAGAATTCCGGAAAGTCAGCGATCCTTATTTTACCTGCATCGACCGCGGCGGTACCTTCCGCGAATTTGTTCCAATCGGTTACAGCAAAGCGACCGGCATCCAGTATGTGCTTGACTATTATCATCTGGATCTTGACGCCGCCTATGCGATCGGCGACAGCAACAACGATCTTCCGATGCTCTCTTATGTACCAAACAGCGTCGCCATGGGAAATGCTTCCCCGGCTTCCCTGTTTGATCAGGTATCTTTTGTAACAAAACGCGCAAGCGAGGATGGTATTGCTTATGCGTTAGAGCAGCTTGGATTTTTCGAGTCGTGATTTCTTTACACAGACACCAAAATTTCCGCGGACATTCTATTCATTCATCATGCAGATCATCTTTTATTTTACGCAATATCTTGTTTGAGACAGGTCTTAATATCATCCTCAGCATTACTGATCTGTCTCAAATGAAACGTATCGGTCAGATACTGTAATACATTCGGACTTAAAAATGCAGGCAGTGTCGGTCCAAGATAGATATTGTGGACACCGAGACTTAAAAGTGCCAAGAGATCTGCCACCGCTTTCTGTTCATACCACGAAACGATCATGGAAAGCGGAAGTCCGTTGACATCAGTTTCAAACGCATCCGCAAGCGCTGTGGCGATCCTGACCGCCGAATATACATCATTGCACTGTCCGACATCTAAAAGTCTTGGCAGTCCTGCCACCTCCCCAAAGTCTAACTTATTAAACCGGTATTTTCCACAGGCGAGTGTTAAGATCACACAGTCCTTCGGCACCATCTGAGCAAATTCCGTGTAATAATTTCTTCCCGGTCTGGCTCCGTCACAGCCGCCGATCAGGAAAAAGTGCCGGATCTGTCCGCCTTTTACCGCCTCCACGATCTTATCTGCCTGACTTAAAGCTGCGGCATGCCCAAAGCCGACTAAAATCTCTTTCTTCTCCTGATCTTCCCTAAATCCGCCAAGCTCCAATGCCTGCTTTATAATCTCACTGAAATCTTTTTCCCCTTTTTCATTTTTTCCGATATGCTTCACACCTTCCCAGCCGACCACGTTCGTGCTGTAAATGCGGTCTTTGTAACTTTCCCGCGGGCGCATCAGACAGTTTGTCGTCATCAGGATACAGCCCGGAAGATTGTCAAACTGCTTCTGCTGCTCCTGCCATGCACCGCCAAAATTTCCGATCAGATGCGGATATTTTTTTAACCCCTCATAACCGTGGCACGGCAACATCTCACCGTGGGTGTAAATATTGATGCCCATATCCTTTGTCTGCTCCAGCAGCATCTCAAGGTCTTTTAAGTCGTGCCCGGAAACGATGATAAACGGCCCTTTTTTGATTGTCACATCCACCTTGTGCGGATATGGATTTCCATAGATCGTCGTATTTGCCTCATCAAGTTTTTTCATAACCGCAAGCGCCATCTCACCGGTGCGCATCGTCATGCGGATCAGCTCCTCCACCGTCAGACTGTCATCTGTTGTCGCCTCAAGCCCCAAAAGATAAAAATCATCCACTTCGTCACTGTAATAACCAAGTTCTCTTGCCTGATGTCCGTACGCGCTGATGCCTTTTAATCCATAAATGATCGTCTGGCGCAGGGAACGGATATCCGGATCTAATGTATTGTCGTACATGATTCCCGCAAGCGGTGCATCGCGCAGCATATCGCTCTTGCTCTCCGGCAGATCGTAGGCAGCATGTGCCGTCGGATTGCTGCTCCTTCCCGCCATCTCCCTGACCTGCTCTTTGATCCGCTGTGATTCCCGTAGCAGTTCTAAATGTGCATCCACATCAAAATTCACGTTCGTTAATGTTGTAAACAGCACGTTTTCAATAAAACTGACCACTGTCTTATCCATATGTGCACCGTTTTCCATCAGCACTTTCCCGTAGCAGCTGATCCCCTTTACCTGAAAGATCAAAAGATCCTGCAGATTAGCGATCTCCGGCGTCTTTCCGCAGACACCGAGTTTGGTGCATCCCTTTCCGTTTGCCGTCTGCTCACACTGGTAGCAGAACATCTCATAGTTTAAATCCATGTTATTTCCCATCATAATCTCCAATTCTAAAAAAATTCCATATCCGCAATGTCTTTTACGATCTGCGCCATCTGCTCCTTTGTCTGTGCACCTCTCGCCGCATCAATGACCTGCCTCTTTTCGCCTTCCGTCATCATGGAAAACTGTCCTAACGCTTTCTCATTCATCGCTAATCCAAACCCAAGTCCTACCGGTAATCCATCTTCTTTAATCATACAATCCTCCCTGTTTTCCGGAGGAAAATGCGAGCTCATTAGCGAGCAGAGGATTTTCCTCCCTGTTTTTCACCTTGTTTCCAACAATAGAATGCACGCTCCGCGAACATTCTATTGTCATAAATAAAAAAAGTAAATGCCCCATCACAGGAACATTTACTTTTCTCATTTGTATTTTTATTTAGTTTTCTCCGGTATTTCTGTTTTTATACGAGAATCTTACTTAAAACTTCATCTTCAAGTACCAGTTTTTTTGCCGCTTCACGGTAGTTTTCCTCATGCAGATAAGTGTGGCGGAACGGCTTGATGGATGGTGCCATATCGATTGCCTTGATAAAATCATCACGCTTCATCTTTAACGTCGCGGCATAATCAAAAAATCCTGTTTCCCGCAGAACCGTCTCCACACGCACATAACGGTGATCCTGCACTTTACTCATGATATAAGTTGCGATTCCGACCTGAATCCCATGTAACTGCGGAATTTCTAATATTTTATCCAATGCATGGGAAATC
>OHIR01001315.1_pt1 | contig 11385 bp, 9 predicted proteins | sample 1568301 | NCBI WGS metagenome assembly OHIR01 (sample SAMEA3879539, study PRJEB24766) | human gut metagenome | biome: human-associated habitat; feature: feces | place: USA | collected 1985/1987
CCGCCAATCAGGTGTGGGCGGCGGCGGGAGCCTACGGCTTCGAGCCGCTTTTCCTGGCACGCAACACCGACGGCACGATCGATTTTTATATGAACTGTGTCGTGGGGCTGGTGCACAAATACTATGGCGACGACCTGCTCCGCGACCTTTTTGCCACATGGGACGGCGATCTCCGGGAGAGCCAGCTGGACGATCTGACATGGCTCTACCTCGAAAGCGCGGTCTATCTGCTGGAACTGCCCCGCCGCCCGGTCCTTTCCGAGCTGCGCCGGGCCCACGCGGACTATTTCTTCGGCATCCAGTACAAGCTTTCGCGGCAGGAGTGGATGGCAAAAAATCAGCTGGTCTACACCATGCAGGCTGACCGCTGGCGCACCGTACAGGGCAGGCATCCGCCTGTGATGACCCCCTACGAGAGCCGGCTGGCAGAGGCACTTTCCCCAGCCCAACCGCCCCAGCCCGGCCAGCTCAAGGGTGAGCTGCTGGGCCTGTTTGCAAGGTTTGCCCTGTTTGACGGCAGGATCCGGCACAAAGTGGGGCTTCATCTGCATCTGGAGGGGCTGCTGGCCTCTCTTGCCACCAAAACGCTGCCCACCCAGATGATCAAGACCGACCGGCTGACCGTGGAGCACTCCGGTTCTGTGGAAGCGGGCGGCTCCGGCCCCACGGCAGACAAGCGGCTGGCCCACATCACCCTGCGGCAGAATGCCGCCGAGGACCGTGCCTACATTGAAAGCTGCTTTGGCCGTTCCCTCTATCCGCCCGAGCGTCTGCGCAAGGCCGAGCAGGCACTCTGCACCGGGGCGCACCTCGGGTGCCGCCTCTGGTTTGCCTCCGGCGTGCCCAGCCCGGAACAGGCCCCCACACCGGAGGCAAAGCACCTGGCCGAGCAGGCTCAACTGCAGGCCGACCGCAACCGCGCCTACTACGCCAAAAACCGGGCGCTTCACCGCAGTGTGGTGCTCCGGCTCACCGAGCAGATCCGCAACTGCATTCTGGTCCACCAGCAGCCCAATGCCCGGATCGCCCGCAGCGGCGCTCTGGACCCGGAGCGGGTCTGGCGCGCTCCCCTTCTGAACAACAGCCGGGTGTTCCGCTGTTCCGAAGAGGAGAATCAGCCCTCCTTCACCGTGGACCTGCTGCTGGACGCTTCGGCTTCCCGGCTCCACTGTCAGGAGGTCATTGCGGCGCAGGGCACGATCCTGGCCCAGAGCCTTACCGCCTGCGGCATCCCGGTGCGGGTCAGCAGCTTCTGCAGCCTGCGGGGCTATACGGTTCTGCGGGTGCTCAAGGGCTTTGCGGACAAAAGCCTGCAGGGGATCGACCAGTATTTTGCATCGGGCTGGAACCGCGACGGCCTTGCCCTGCGGGCGGCAGGCGATCTGGTCAGCTTTGACCCCGGCCCCGCGCCCCGACACCTGCTCATCCTGCTGACGGATGCTTCCCCCAACGACAGCCGCCGCGTGCCGCCCAGCCCGGAACAACCGTTGGGTTGTGATTACGGCGGCTCCTACGGCGTGGACGATGCCGCCGCTGAGGTGCGCACCCTGCGGCGCAGGGGTCTGCGTGTTTCTGCCGTGTTCATGGGCGAGGACAGCTCCAGCCACGATGCAGAACGCATCTACGGCAAAAATCTCGCCCGCATCCGGGGCATGGATCAGCTGGCACGCGCCGCTGGGCGGCTCATCCAGAATGAGATCCGGGAGCTGGGCGATTGAATCCTGCCACCACAAAAGGCTTCTCCGACGGGAGAAGCCTTTTCCATTTACAACCAATCCGTTTGTCCGCATCCCCGAATCTCCAAAATATTTTGGTTTTTGTCAAACTTATAGTTGTATTTTGTTGTTGTATGTGCTATAATGCAGGCAGAGAACAACCGATGGATGGTTTCCGACACATCATCCAAAACCAGAGAGGAGACCCGCTATGGATGCCAGCCGCTATTTTGAAGAGATGCACCGTGCCATGTCCGCACAAAAAAACAATTCTTCCCTGCTCCTGACCGTCAAGGTACAGGACCTGGGCGGCGCTGATGCCTATCTGGAGCTGCGGCAGTCTCCCAATGGCCGCGCCCGGGTGTTTTACTCCACCATGGGCCGCCGCAACCTGAACTTCCAGCTGTTCCGCAAGGGTTGGCAGCTCTGCCACAACGCATCCGGCGAGATGACAGGGCAATTCCCCACCCGGGCCGAAAACCTGTTAGACAGTGCGGACTTTTCCGCCTGCATCCGGGATGACACCCTGGACGCGGGCCGTACTGAGATTATTCTGCGGGAGCTGCGCCGCGCGGCAGGCACCTCCCGCTCCTGCCTGCCTCAATCTGCCCGGGAAGGTGCCATGATCACCGTGGAGAGCTTTGTGGGCCGGGGCGGCGAGTGGAACTACTGGTCCACCCGTGCCGCCGACTGCCTGCCCATTGCGGCCATTCTCTGCTGGCTGGGCGATTTTCTGGCCGGAACGGAGCGCCGCACCCTGCAATCCAGCCCTGAAGCCATGGCACTGGCCGCCCGATGGCAGGCCGAACTCGCCTCCCCCTTTGCGCAGCCGGCTGACTGCGTCCAGCGTTCTGCCCGCACGGTTTCGCCTTCCGCGCCCCGCTGCGCCGCGCAGCAGGTGCAGAACCCCCGCTGGCAGAGCATCCTTGCCGTGCTTGCAACCGTATGAGAACAACAGGCGGTGCCGGAAATCTCCGGCACCGCCTGTTGTTTTCTGTTTTACTGTGCGGATGCGGCATCCACCACATGGCCCACCAGCACAGAGGTGGTCACTGTGCCCACACCGCCGGGCACCGGGGTGACAGCCTCCACGATGGGTTCTGCCTCATCAAAGCGGACATCGCCGCAGAGCTTGCCCTCTTCATTGACGTGGATGCCCACATCCACCACGACCTGACCTTCCCGCAGGCAATCGGCCCCGATGGCTCCCCGCCTGCCCATGGCGACCACCAGCACATCGGCCTCCCGGCAGAGGGCGGGCAGGTCCCGGGTGCGGGAATTGCAGAGGGTCACAGTGGCGTTTTCCCGGTCCAGCATCATGGCGGCGGGCTTGCCCACCACCAGGCTGCGGCCCACGACCACGGCCCGTTTGCCGGACAGCGGCACGTTGTAGTATTTCAGGATCTCAAGGCAGGCCTGCGCCGTGCAGGGCGGATAGCCGATGGGCATGTTGGTAAACACACCGGCCATCGAGCCGTCCGTGATGCCGTCCACGTCCTTTTCCGGGGCAAGCGCCTCCTGGACCCTGCGGTCATCGAACCGCTTTGGCAGGGGCCGGAAGATCAGGCACCCGTGAACCGATGCATCCCCATTGATCTGCCGGATCACATCCAGCAGTTCCTCCTGCGTAACATCTTCCGCCAGATGGAACTGCCGCACCTCCACGCCAACCTTACCGCACCGGGTGACGATCCCCTTTTCATAAGAAATGTCATCCTCCCGCGCGCCGACCCGCACCACAGCCAGTGTGGGCACGATGCCCTTTTCCTTCAGCGCGGCACAGCGCGCGGCGTTTGCTTCGTTCATGGCGGCCACCACGGGCGCACCCTTCAAGATCTGAGCCATTTTCTTCTCCCCTCACTCATTTGATACAATCTGATAGACCGTGTCAGCCTGCGGCACAAACTCGGCCAGCAGCTGTTCCGCTCTGGCCTCCAGCGCATCCGCATGGGCTTTGTCTGCCATCAGGCGGGTGTTGACCTTCACGTTCAGCCCCGCCGCCTGCATGGCTGCCTTGCAGAACAGCGCCGCGCATCCGGCATCGGAACGGGCCAGCGCGCTGCCCTTTTCGGCGTACTCTGCGGCCAGTGCGATGCCCTCACCGCAGGCAGTCATCACCTCCAGCGGCACGGCGCAGGCTCTGTCCAGTGCCTTTTCCAGCACCGCGGCCTTGTGGGCCTGCTGTTCCGGGGTCTCTTTCGGCAGCTTGTAGGCCGCCGCAACAGGCAGAAAGGCCTCCGCGTCGGCCTGCACCAGCGCTTCCAGCTGCTTGCGCAGGGCCTCGGCCCGGACATTCAGGGCAGCGATGTCCGCTTCCACGGCAGCATATTTCTTTTTTCCCACGGTCAGGCTGCCCACCATGCTGCCCAGCGCCACACCGGCCGCGCCCACCAGCGCCGAAGCGCCGCCGCCGCCCGGAGCCGCCGCCTTGCTGGCCAGCTCCTCCAGAAAACCTTCACAGCTCAAATTCATCAGTTCCACGATATACTTTCCTCTCTGTTACAAATCCATCCAGCCGCCAGTCCTGTTCCTCTGCAGCCGCTTCCGGCACCCGCTGGGCCTCAAAGGCCACGCCCAGCGCCACGGCGTTCCGGCATCCGGGCAGATAGCGGTCATAGTAGCCCTTGCCCATGCCCACCCGGCGGCAGGCCACATCAAAGGCAGTGCAGGGCACCAGCACCAGATCAAGCGCCTCCGGCCGGATGAGCACCGCCCGTTCCAGAACCGGCGTGCGGATGCCGTAAGCCCCCACCTCCCAGCCGTCCGGCCCCGGCACGGCGGCGGTCAGGGTAAAGTTTTCCCCACAGACCGGATAGGCCACCGTTTTGCCCAGCCGGGCCGCCTGCTCTGCCAGCCCAGCAAGATCCACCTCCCCGCCAAAAGCGGCGTAGAGCAGCAGATTCTCTGCCTTTTGGAAGCAGGGCATGGCCAGAAGGCGGGCACAAATGGCTGCATTGGCCGCCGCCTGCTCTGCCTGCGGCAGACCCCTGCGGGCCATGATGCCCGCCCGGCGCTGCGCTGCTTTCCGGTCCCGGATCTCCATTGACACTTCTCTCCCCTGAAATTTCATACCCACTCAATATATCTGAAATGCGGAAGAATTGCAAGAGCATGGCTGGAAAATAACCGCAAAATAGGCTATAATGGTGCAGAACAAACCAAAAAGGAGAACGATCATGCTCATTTATCTGCTGCGTCACGGCCAGACGGAGTACAACGCGCAAAAACGATATCAGGGCCAGCGGGACATCCCCCTTTCCGCCGCAGGCATCGCCCAGCTGCGGCAGGCAGATTTTGCACCGGAGGTGGTCTATGTCACCCCGCTGCAGCGCACCGCCCAGACGGCGCGGGTGTTCTTTCCCGGGGCAAAGCTCATTCCGGTGGACGGGCTGAAGGAGATGAACTTCGGCCGGTTCGAGGGCCAGACCTTCGTACAGGTGGAGCAGGACCCGGAATATCTGGCATGGGTGCAGGAAAACGAGCACGCTGCCCACCCGGACGGGGAGCGCAGGAGCGATTTCTGCAACAGGGTGTGCAAAACGCTGGCCGACCTCATTGACAAGGCCCTTGCCGAAGGGCAGGAACGGCTGGTCATCGTGGCCCATGGCGGCACACAAATGGCTGCACTGGAGCGGTTCGGCGTGCCCCGCCGCAGCTTTCACGATTGGTGCGGCCCCAACGCGGGCGGCTATGTGCTGGATGCCCGGGACTGGCCGGAGCAGCATATCCTGCACCTGGTGGAGACCGTGCAGTACACAAAGGAGAACGGATGATGGAACAGGGCCTGCTGCATCTTTACTGGGGCGATGGCAAGGGGAAGACCACCGCCGCCATGGGCCTTGCCATCCGCGCACTGGGCAGCGGCAAACGGGTTGTCATCGTGCAGTTCCTCAAGGGCGGGCAGAGCGGCGAGATCCCTCTGCTGGCCCAGCTGGGGGCAAAAATTTTCCGGGGCAAGGGCGGGCAGAAGTTCGTGTTCCAGATGAACGAAGCGGAAAAGGCCGCTGCCCGGGCCGTGCAGAACGAAAACCTGACCGCTGCACTGGCCGAGCCTGCCGACCTGCTTATTTTAGATGAAGCCGGTTCGGCCTGGGAGCTGGACATGGTGGACAAAGACCTGCTCCGGCGGGCCGTTCTGGAGCGTCCCGCCGCACAGGAATGCGTGCTGACCGCCCACAAGGCCCCGCAGTGGATGCTGGATGCCGCCGACTACTCCACCGAAATGAAATGCTGCCGCCACCCCTACCAGAAGGGCATCAAGGCGCGCAAAGGCATCGAATACTGAAAAACGCCCGGAGAACCGCAGCTTTCAGCGGACCTCCGGGCGTTTTTGTGTTTACTGTTTTGCGATGATATCGCGGCTGGCCGCCAGCAGGCCAAGGGCCAGCGCAGCGCTCAGGATGTCGGCCACAGCCTGAGCCATCAGCACGCCCTGATACTGGAACAGATGTACGCAGACCACCAGTGCCAGCAGAAACACCACGCCCTGACGGCTGATGGAGAGCAGGAAGGACGGTACGATTTTACCAGTTGCCTGGAACAGCACCGTGAGCAGGAGCACCACGCCGCCAAAGGCTGCGGTGTAGACCTGCCAGCGGAGCATCTGCGCACCAGTGGCGATCATCCCGGCATCCTGCACGAAGAGCTGCATCAGCGCCCCGGAATTCAGGCAGAGGATGAGGGACAGCACCACGGCAATGGAGACGAGAAAGGTCAGACAGAAGCGGATGAGCTTGCGCATCACGTCCCGCTTTTTTGCGCCGTACAGGTAACCGAACAGTGGGATGCCGCCGAACGAGAAGCCCACCAGCACCAGCTGGGCGATCATGCTCACCTTGCTGGCAATGCCCATGGCGGCAATTTTGTCGTTGCCGTAGGGCAACAGGAACTGGTTCATCACAATGACAGTCAGGCTCTGCATCAGGTTGCTCAGTGCGGCAGTAACACCCACGCCCAAAATCTGCTGCAGCTCCCTGCCCGTGACGTGGCACTGGGACAGCCTGACAGACAGGCAGCGGCTCTTTTTGTGGAGCAGCCACAGGAAGTACAGGTCGCTGCACAGGTAGCCCACAATGGTGGCAATGGCCGCACCCCTTGCGCCCCAGCCCACTGTGGTGATGAGGATGGGATCGAGGATGATATTGATGACCGTGCCGCCGATGCTGCCGATCATGGACTGGGTGGCCATGCCCTCGCAGCGGACGAGGTTGGAATGGATAAAGTTCAGCACCGTGGCCGGGGCACCAATGGCCAGCACGGTGTAATAGGCCTGTGCGTGCGGCATCGTCTCAGCAGTCGCACCCAGAATGCCCAGCAGCGGGACGCGGAACAGCATCATCAGGGCTGCCAACACCACGCCCGTGGTCAGGGCCACATAGAAGCAGAACGAGCTGACCCGGCCGGTGCCCTCACGGTCGTCCTGTCCCAGCAGGCGGGAAATGAGTGAGCTGCCGCCCTGGCCGTAGATGTTGCCGAAGGCCATGAGGGCTGTGAACACCGGCGCACAGAGCGAAACACCCGCAATCAGCGCCGTATCGTTGGACTGCGCAATGAAAAAGGTATCGGCAAGGTTATACACCACGCTCACCATCAGGCCGAACACCGAGGGCAGCGCCATCTTGAAATAGGTGCGGTACAGATGATCGAGATCAAAAATAGAATCCATTGGTTTTTCCTCCACTTTCGTCCCTATTATAAAGGTTTTGCTTGCATTTGTTTGTGACACATGGCACAATGAAATAAAAGAAATGAGGTGAACTCATGCAGGAAATTCGTGACCCAGCCTGTCTGGAAACGCTGTACCGGAAGCTGGAACTTTCCTCCCGGACCAGAACAGCAAAACGCCCGCGCAGGAGCTTTCCTGTGCGGGCGCTGCATCTCTTTTTGTGTTTTACCGCACCAACAGCAGCAGCCAGGCGGATGCCACAGCCTGCAGGATGAGCCAGCGGGCCACGACCTGCTCATCGCTCCAACCCAGACGCTTGCGCACATGGTCGTGCAGCGGGGTCAGGGTGTTCTTGAGGATGGAGATGTGCAAAAAACGCTTGAAGCTGATCTTCAGGATGCCCAGGCTGCCGTCCACGATGAACACCAGCGCGGCCAGCAGGAAGGCGAAGGGATGGCTGCTCTTGAGGGCCAGAACGGCCAGGAAGAAGCCCATGGCGCGGCTGCCCGCGTCACCCATCAGCAGGGTGGAAGGCTTGGCGTTCTGCCACAGGTAGGCCAGCAGGGCACCAATGAACACGATGCCTGCGGTGGCGTAATCCCCCAGTTCCTCCCAGTAGGCCAGCAGGAAGGTGCCGATGCTGACCACGGCAAGGCTGGCGGAAAGGCCGTCCACGCCATCGGTGCAGTTGACCACATTGATGCTGGCCCAGATCAGGACGATGATGAGGATAAGGTAGACGGCATAGGGCAGGCTGAAGCTCCAGCTCAGGAAGTTGACCTCCGTGCCGTTGAAGTTCAGGTAGGTCACGCCCGCCACAACGGCGATGACCAGATCGATCAGGCCCTTTTTGTACTCGTTCCAGGCGGTCTCGGCGGCATCGTCAAAATAGCCGGAGAGCATGGACGCAATGAGCAGGACGGTGTAGATGACGTACTCTGCCTTAAAAGGCACCACGGCCAGCGTGACCAGTGCAATGCAGAGCACAAAGATGAGGCCGGAGCCCCGGGCCTTGCCCTTGGAGAGTTCGCCGTTCACGGCAAACGCGCGGCCATGGTCGTGGGGGAGCTTATCGTGGAACACCGAGTCCATCAGCGCGGTCAGCGCAAATGCAAGCAGAAAGCCCAGCGCATCCACGGTGCGCGGGTTGCCAGAAAGCAGTTGAAGCATAGTTTTTTCCTCTTTCCCGGAGCGGCAGAGGCCGTTCCTATTCTTTCACGGCTGGATACAAATGAAGTGTATCACGGCCGGGCCAAAAAATCAATCTCCGGGGCAATGGCTCCTCCGTGGGCTGATGGGTTGACATTTTTCGCCCCCCTGTCTATAATGGGAGGACAAACGCCCTTTCGAGGGTATTTTTTTGTCTCACAGGAAAATCGGAGAAAAAGGAGAAGACATGAAACTTTCACTTGAACAGCTTTCGGCCCGGATGCGGCAGGGTGAGACCATCCCCTCCCGCCAGACGGCCCAGGTGGCTCTGGCGCTGAGCATCCCCTCCATTCTGGAGCAGCTGGTGGTCACTGCCATGGGATACATCGATGCTGCCATGGTGGGCCACATCGGTGCAGAAGCTACTGCTTCCATCGGCATCGTCAGCTCCAGCACCTGGCTGCTCCACGGTGTTCTGGTGGGCCTGTACACTGCCCTCTCCATCCAGATCGCCCAGTATCTGGGGGCCGACCGGCAGGATGATGCCCGCAGCGTGCTGCGACAGGCCATGCTTTTCAATGTGATCCTGGGCGTGGGTGCCGCCCTCTTCGGCCTGGGCATCAGCCCCTTTCTGCCGGGGTGGCTGGGAGCTGACCCCTCCCTGCGGGCAAACGCCACAGCCTACTTTGCCATCTGGTCAACGGCGCTGCCCTTCACCATGGCCATGGGCATGTACGCCTCCATCCTCCGGGCAGCAGGCAACGCCCTGACCGCCAGCCTCATCAGCGTGCTGGTGTGCGTGCTGGATGCCATCTTCAACTTCTTCCTCATCAACCCCACCCGGACGCTGTGGGGCATCACCGTCTGGGGTGCCGGGCTGGGTGTGCCCGGCGCAGCCCTGGGCACCGCCCTGGCCACTGTGGTGGGCGGCCTGCTGGCTTTGGCCATCCTGCTGCTGCGGGAAGGCCCCCTCTGCATCCGGAAGCCTGCCCCCTGGAAGATCACCCGCTCCTGCCTGCGGAACCTGCTGTGGGTCGGCGGTCCTCTGGCGGGAGAACGTGCCGCCATCTCTCTGGCGCAGGTGGTGGTGGTGCGCATCGTGGCCGGCCTGGGTACCGTGGCCATTGCCGCCAACAGCCTGGCTGTCAACGCCGAGGGATTGTGCTACATGGCAGGCTACGGCATCCAGAGCGCAGCTGTCACCCTCATCGGCCAGGCCGTGGGTGCCAACCGGAAGGATATGGCCAAGCGTTTTGCCTGGCTGTGTACCGGCCTTGGCATGGGGGTCATGGCCCTTTCCGGCGTTGGTCTGTGGATCTTTGCCCCCACCCTGATGAGCCTTTTCACCACCGATGCGGCTGTCATCGCTCTGGGTGCTCAGGTTTTGCGCATCGAAGCCTGGGCCGAACCCATGTTCGGTGCCTCCATCGTGGCCAGCGGTGCCATGCAGGGTGCGGGCGACAGCACCTCCTGTTTTATGCTGAACATATTCAGCATGTGGTGCATCCGGCTGACGCTGGCGTTCCTGCTGGCTCCCCGGCTGGGCCTGATGGGCGTTTGGGGTGCCATGTGCTGCGAACTGAGCATCCGGGGCCTGCTGTTCCTCATCCGCCTTGCCCGGGGCAAGTGGCTGGAAAAGGGCGCGCTGTCTTAAATCAAATCGATAAAAGCAAAAAAGAAAGGAAAAGGCAAAATAATGGCAAAATACAACAATAAAACTTATACTTGTAATGTCACGGTAAAAAAAAGACCGGCAACAAAGCCGGACCCATATGACGGCGATGTGGCATATCCTGTATCTTTCGCATATACAGAAAAAAACAGTGATGTCACTTATGGTAAGGTTAAAATTGATACATACTTTTCAACAACCACCAACAAAAACAGAAAATGTGCCGTAGTTCTGCCGCCAAACTACGACAAAAACAAAAAATATCCGGTGTGCTATCTTCTCCATGGTCTTGGTCAGGATCATACAGACTGGCTTAATGCTAATGCACCTGTTATAATAGGAAACATGATTGCCGAAAAAACGGCAAAAGAGATGATACTTGTGCTTCCAAACTGCCGTGCAAGGGCAAATGATACATATGTTGGAGATGCTTTTTCGCTTGACAATTATCGTGCATTTGACAATTTCATAAATGATCTTCGTGACAATCTTATGCCTTATATAAAGGAAAATTATTCGGTAGCAGAAGGTCGTGAAAACACAGCAATTGCCGGTTTTTCAATGGGTGGCCGCACTGCACTTTATATCGGTCTTTCAATGCAGGACACTTTTGGATATATAGGAGGTTTCTGCCCTGCTCCCGGACTTTTTGCATACGAAATGAACGGAATAGCTGAAGACGGTCTTTTTAAAGCAGATACATTTAAGTTAAATGATGAATACGCCGACAACACTCTTTTAATGATTGTCGCAGCCAAAAGCGATACTGTTGTTTTTGACATTCCTGAAACATACCACAATGCACTTGTTAAAAATAACACTAAACATATATGGTACAAAACAACCGGTGGGCATGATGCTACAGTGATGGATCACGGCTTTTACAATTTTGCAAAAAGACTTTTTAACAATTAGCAGTTAATATTTACTATCAAACGAGGATTTTATATATGAATGAGAAATTTTTCTTAAAACTGCTTGAACTTTCCGCAGCACACGCAAAACGCAGCCATGCCATTTTTGAAAGGCTTAATCTTTCAAATGCACAGCCAAAGGTTTTGTATATACTCAGAGAGACAGATGGATACACCCAGAAAGAACTTGCCTCTATCTGCAGAATAACTCCCCCATCTATGACATCCATACTTAATAACATGGAAAAAGCTGATTTTATATATCGCGAA
>OHIR01001317.1_pt1 | contig 11376 bp, 8 predicted proteins | sample 1568301 | NCBI WGS metagenome assembly OHIR01 (sample SAMEA3879539, study PRJEB24766) | human gut metagenome | biome: human-associated habitat; feature: feces | place: USA | collected 1985/1987
GCTTTGACGATTGGTTTGCAGCGGTCTGAGGGAGGGAACATCTATGGCATCTATTCTCAGGCGCGGAGATTCCTACTCCGTTCGTTTCAAATACAAAGACCATGCTGGCCGGATCTGTGAAGGCTGGGAGAGTTTCAAAACCAAGAAGGAAGCGCAAGACCGCAAGATCTCGGTAGAGAAAGAACTCTTGGACGGTACGTTCCTCATACCCGATGCAATGACGGTAGCGGAAATGCTGTACAAGTGGCTCCCCATCCAGTCCAGCAAGCACAAGTGGGCACCCAAAACCTACACCCACACGGTAGCCATGATTCAGAATCTTGTCGTGCCCTATCTCGGCAAGAAGCAGATTCAGAAGGTTCAGACGTATGACCTCGAACAGTTTTACGCCACGCTGAGCCGGACACCGCGCGGACTGTATAAGCAGGGTGTCAAGCAAACGCTCACCGACAAACAGAAGCGGCAGTTTCTGACGGGTGCTTCCATCCGGGAAGTCCACGCCATGCTCAAGACTGCTTTTTCCTATGCCGTTGAGTGGGGTCTGCTCCTCAAGTCACCGATTCCGAGAGAAGCCCCGAAATCGACCTCGGAAGAACGTGCCATCTGGGACAAAAAGACCATGCTTGCTGCGTTGCAGACCATGACCGACCCTACGCTCCACCTTGCTGTTCATCTGAGCATGATTCTCTCGCTGCGTGTCGGAGAGATCCTTGGCTTGCAGCCGGGAGACATCGACTTCGATGCAGCGGATGGACGGGGAACCATCACGGTCGGCAGGAGCTTACAGCGCACCGAAAAGGCTGCACTGGAAAAGACCGACCCGAATCAGATCTACCACATCTTCCCCGACCAGCGTGAGGGCAGCAGCTCCGCACTGGTGCTGAAGAAGCCGAAAACCAAGAAATCCAGCCGCACCCTTTATCTGACGAGACCCTTGAAAGATGAACTGCTGGCTTGGCTGGAAAAGCTCCGGCAGGACGAGCTTGCCATGGATGGCAGGTATCGCAACTGCGGTCAGCTTTTCCGCTTGCCCAACGGTATGCCTGTTGCCCCGGAAGCCCTTTCTAAATGGTACCGCACTTGGCGTGCGGAGCACCCGGAGTTTGAGAAGATTGTGTTCCACGGTCTGCGCCACTCCAGTGCTACTTATCAGTTGATTGAATCCGGCGGCAACATCAAGGCCGTGCAGGGCAACACTGGCCACGCCACCACGGGCATCCTGATGGACACCTACGCCCACACGCAGGACAAGCCCCGGTTGGAGCTGGCTGAGAAGCTGGAAGCAGACTTCTACTCGCAGGACATCGGTTCCCCCAAATCCGGCTCTGTGCCGGTAAAAGAAAATCTGCCGGACAGCATCCAGATCACCCCGGAAGGGATGCTGAAAGTTGTCCGACAGATGAACCCCGAGCAGCGGCGTGAGTTTACCCGCCTGCTGTTCGCCTGAAAAAAGTATGGAAAAAACGCTCACGATGCACAGAATGCAGATAATGCAAGGAAAAACACGGCTTTCCCGCCGGTGTGCAAAAAGTGTGCAAAAGTGTGCAGAGTCCCAGAAAATGGAAAATCCCACGAGGAATCTTACGATTCTTCGTGGGATTTTGGTGCGCTCGAGGGAACTCGAATCCCTGGCCCTCTGATTAAAAGTCAGATGCTCTACCGGCTGAGCTACGAGCGCATATTTCCGCAGTGAACATACTGCCGAATAATATTACCACAACTTGCGCAAAAATGCAAGGGTTCCCGGGCAAAAAGGCGCAAAAAGCTCCTGCATCGGTGTGGGCTTCCGCTTTTTATCCGCGCAGCAGATCGAAGATGCTCCGGGGTCGGCAGCGGAAGGGGCTTCATCCCGATAACTTCCTCTTTACAAACCCGGCAAGAATCGTTACAATCAAATCAAATCCGTCTGCAGTGCGCTGCGTTTTACTGCCCGGCAGTGTGCGCCCCGCCGCGCTGCACCCGCAAACTTTTTCCCGGCTTTGGCATTCTGCCGGGCCGCGCCGATACGTTTTTTGCAGGAGGTTTTTCCTATGAAGATCACTCGCCGTACTGTTCTTCGCCTGACCGGTGCCGCTGCCGCTTCGCTGGCGCTTTCCAGCTGCAGTGCTTCCGGCAGTGCCATTCTGGGCAGCAATTTTTCCAGCTGGATCCAGCAGACACTGGGCATCAGTTCTTCCGGCGCAGCTTCTTCTGCTGCATCCTCGGAGGACATGGCTGCTTCCTCGCTGGCAGCAGCCGAGCAGCCCGCTGCCAGTGTTGCCGCACTGCCCGCTTACGATGCCGACCCGCTGACCGGTGAGGCCAAGCGCAGCAATGGCCGTATCGTGGGCGTGATGGTGAACAACATCTCCAACACCTCCCGTCAGAACGCCCGTCCGCAGCGCGGCCTTTCCTCTGCCGATCTGCTGATCGAGTGCAAGGTGGAGGGCGGCATCACCCGCTTCTGCGCGGTGTTCCACGATGCCGACTCCATCCCGGAGATCGGCCCGCTGCGTTCTGGCCGCGACCAGTTCCTGCAGCTGCTGATGCCCTATCAGGCGCTGTACTACCACGACGGTGAGAGCGCCGCCTGCACCAAATTCATCAGCGTATACAACTATTCCGGCCTGAACATCGGCGGCAAGAGCTACTTTAATACTCCTACCCATCCGCATGTGGCTCACCGCGACAGCCGGGGCCGGGATGTGGCCTATGAACACACCGAGTTCACCTCCGGCAAGGAGATCCGGCAGGCCGCTTCCAACGCGGGCATCGGCCTGAAATACGATTACGACACCACCTTCTTCCGCTTTGCGGACTACCGCACCGGCGAGGAGAACGCCATGCAGGGTGCTTCCTCCGGCAGGACGGTCAGCATCACCCACTCGGACCACTACAAGACCAGCTTCCGCTATGATCCGCAGTCCCGCACCTATAAAATGCAGATGTACAGCCGCATCTCCGGCAAGTTTGAAAACACCGTGGACGAGCTGAACGCAAAGCAGCTGAGCTTTGACAACCTGCTGATCTGCTTTGCTCCCATCGAGCGCTATTCCGGCGACTCCGGCGATGTGCAGCAGGTAAGCTACATCTCCGGCGGCGATGCCTATTATTTCAGCCGCGGCGCTGTACAGCATGGCCGCTGGGAAAAGGCTTCGCCTGAGCATCCGCTGCTGGTCTACGACAAGACCGGTGCGCAGATGCTTTTCAACCGCGGCAAGACCTATCTTGCCATCGTGGACGACGACGAGTGGTCCAACTTCAGCTATCAGTAACGAGGGAACCGCATGAAACGCATCTGGAATCTGGCCCTTGGCACGGCGGTGCTGTGCACAGCCCTGCTGTGCGGGTGTGCGCTGTCCGGCCCCACTGCCCCGGACAGTGCAGCGCCCACCGACCCGCTGACCGGGCAGGAGCTGCAGTATCCCGGCGAACGCACCGCTGCCGTGGTGATTGACAACGCCGCTTCCAGCACCACACAGTGGGGCATTGGCAGCGCATCGGTGGTGCTGGAAGCCCTGACCGAGAGCGGCCAGCCCACCAGCCTGTGCTTGGCTTATCCTTCGGTATCGGCTATGCCAACCGTCGGCCCAGTGACCCTTGGGCAGGATCTTTACTGGCGGCTGCTCAGCGGGCAGGAAGTACTGCCCATCCAGCGGGGTGCAGGGCAGTTTGCCCGCAACTATCTGGATTATTATAACCTGCGGGCCGTGGACGCGCTGGAAGTGGGCCGCAACGCCTTTTCCTGCGATGATGTCTGGAGCGGCGCGCCGCTGTGGCATACCAGCGGCGGGGAGGTCGCTTCCGTGCTGGGCAGCCTGAACCTTTCCGGCGCATTGGGCGACCACGGCAGCAGCGCTTCCTCCTCGGCCAGCACTGCCGAGGACAGTTCTGCCATTTCCGCTCTGCCCGCCCTGCTGCCGCAGGCCAAAGAGCCCCGTCTGCCGGAGCCCGGTTCCCGGGATGCCGAACAGGTGCAGATCAACTTTGCGCCCCAAAACACCACCGGCTTTGCCTACGATGCGGCCAGCGGCACCTACGGGATGCTCCGTGCAGACGGCACCGCCCAGCTGGATGCCAACACCGGCGCGCAGGCGCAATTCGACAATCTGCTGGTCCTTTACTCCGCTTCCAGCCTGCGGGACGACGGCACCACGCTGGACTACGACCTGTCCCTTGGCGGCGGTGTCTGGCTGAACGGCAGCCAGCTGTGGCACATCACATGGACGCAGGGCACAGACTCCACCTTTGCCTTTTACGATGCCGACGGCAGGCCGCTGACCATCCGCACCGGACGCAGCTACATTGCGCTGGTCTCCAGCGTGACCGGGCAGGAGCTGACGGTATTGGATTCCGCCGGGCAGAATGTGCTGAATTGACAAAGCAAAAAAAGACCATCTGAGGCATTTTTAACTGCATCTCAGATGGTCTTTTATTCCGTTCAGGAACTCCTTCCGTCATCGCTAACGCGATGCCACTGTTCCCCTTTTTGTCACTTGCGTGACATCTGCTCCTCTCTTTGTCACCTGCGGTGACATTTCTCCCCGGCGCGGGGAGAATCTGTCCCGGCCGGGGGAAGTCTTTCTCATTGAGGGAGGCTTTGGCAGCCCACGCAACGTTTCCTGTTTTGCCAAGGGCGCCCTCTCAGAGGGAGCTGTCGAGCGTATGCGAGACTGAAGGAGTTTTTTCTATTCTACCACTTTCTTCAAAAAAATTCAAAATTCTCTTGACTTCAGTTTCCTGAAGTGATATCATAGCGTCACACACTTCAGAACCCTGAAGTTTGACACTGCAAGCTGCGGCAAAGGAGCCGGTCTCCCTCGCCGTTTCACACGATAAGGCAAAGGAGACAAAGCACTATGATCATCGTACTCAAACAGGACGCACCTGAGGTACAGGTACGCGAGTTCTGCCACGAACTGCAGGATATGGGCCTGCAGATCAACGATTCCAAGGGCAGTGAGAGCCACATTCTGGGCCTGATCGGCGACACCAAGGCCGTGGCCGAGAGCTGGGTGCTGGCAAACCCGGTGGTGGAGACCTGCCGCCGCGTGACCGAGCCTTATAAGAAGGCCAACCGCAAGTTCCACCCGGACGACAGCGTGATCGATGTGGACGGCGTAAAGATCGGCGGCGGAAACTTTGCGGTCATTGCCGGCCCCTGCAGCATTGAGAGCGAGGAGCAGATCACCTACTGCGCACAGCGCGTGAAGGCTGCGGGTGCTTCCCTGCTGCGCGGCGGCGCATTCAAGCCCCGCACCTCGCCCTACTCCTTTCAGGGTATGCGCAGCGAAGGCCTCGACCTGCTCAAGCTGGCACGCCGCGCCACCGGTGCTCCCATCGTGACCGAGATCATGAACACCGAGCACCTGCCCCTGTTCGAGAATGTGGACCTCATTCAGGTGGGTGCCCGCAACATGCAGAACTTTGAGCTGCTCAAGGCCGTCGGCCGTCAGAAGAAGCCGGTGCTGCTCAAGCGCGGCCTTGCCAATACGCTGGAAGAGTTCGTGATGAGCGCCGAGTACATCATGGCTGAGGGCAACGAGAACGTCATCCTCTGCGAGCGCGGCATCCGCACCTTTGAGACCAGCATGCGCAACACCCTCGACCTTGCCGGTGTGGTGATGCTGCACAAGATGACCCACCTGCCCGTTATTGTGGACCCCAGCCATGCCTGCGGCCACGCATGGATGGTGCCGGATCTGGCAAAGGCCGCTGTTGCTGCCGGTGCCGACGGCCTGATGATCGAGGTGCACAACAACCCCGCCAAGGCAAAGTGCGATGGTGCCCAGAGCCTGACCCCCGACCAGTTCGATGAGCTGATGCAGTTCATTGGCAAAGAAGTGGAGTTCTTTGGCAAGAAGCTGAACTGATGATTTGAAAGATCCTCCGCTTCGCTCTGGATATATTCAGCGGAAAGAATATTTTTGATATTGCAAACAAGCCAGACCTGCGGGTCTGGCTTGTTTGCTTTTTCACGGGAGGGTTCGTGGATATAAACGGCATCTTCCGGTTCTGCCCCTTTTCCTGTGAAAAAAACAACCCCGGGGCGCTTGCGGTCACCCCGGGGTTGTTACAAGAATGATCTACTTTTCAGGAGATCAGGCTCTTTTCCTTGGCCTTATCCCAGACAAGGCAGGTTTGGAGCTTGGTCACATAGCGATAGGGGCGGAACTCGTTTTCCTTCACATCGTCCATCAGACCCTGCTCTTCCATCCAGCTGGCAGCCTGCCGCAGATGAAGGTCGGCGTCATCGATGTCGCTGAAGCTCTTCACCGTCTGCGGTTCCGGGCAGCCGGCCTTTTCCCAGATCAGGGTCGCCAGACCGGCGCGGTTGGAGGGCATGGGGACGTCGGGCATATTCAGCACACGATAGATGCCGGTTCCGGTTTCGTAAATGCCCCACACGGCTGCACCGGTCAGCGCAACAGCCGCAATGCCGGCCACCACATCGCTGCTGCTGCCGCCGCCGGGATTGACAGGGTCAACATTTCCGCCCTGATACAGCGCTTCGACGGTCACGTTGCAACCGGGCATCTTAAACTGTGCAGTCTGATCATCGCCCAGATCCAGCTCTTTGCCATCGTCACGCACGGCGCTCCAGCCGAGGAACTCTGCGCCCTCTGCGCCCTCCGGGAGGTTTGCCGTCACGGTCACGAGGGTGTTTTCCGGCACAACGGTGGCAGTATCCAGCTCCTGCTCCCCGGCACCGAGGTTAGCGGTTGCCTTCGCATTTACAGCGTTGACGATGTTGCCGTTGGCATCTGCCAGATAGCGGTATTCCACGCCATCATCGCCGTGCTTATAGCCGATGATGTAGCCGGGATTCATGCTGAAGAGTTTCAGCTTTTTCTGATAGCTGAGATCCTCGTTTTCCAGCGTGATATGACGGCCGCGGCTTGGATCGTCGGTCAGGATCGTTGCCGTACCGGTAAAGGTCTTTTTGATGTTGATCGTCTGACCCTCACCCAGATGGATATTGCTTTGGGTGTTGTTCTCAAAGGCCGCGTTCTTCAGGGTCACTTCGGAACTGCCAAGGTCCGCCAGACGGATGCCGTCTTTTCCGCCCTTGATGGTGCCGCCGTTGATCTGTGTATCGCCGAAATCGCCGTTGCAGTCAATGACCGTGCCTTCCGCATTCGAGGTAGCCACCGTGCCGCCGTTCATGCGCAGGCCGCCGCGGTTTTTGATGGTGCAGTCGGCATCCGAGGTAATGGTGCCGTCGTTGATCTCTACCCGGCCCCAGTTGTTTTGGATGCAGCTGATACCCTCAGACACAAAGTTTCCCTCTGTTGTGCTGCCCTTGTTAATGGTCAGGTTTGCAGAGTTGTTGACAAAGCAGCTTTTTGTGCCGGTGGTTTTGAAGTCGCCGCCATTGACGTCCACCGTGCCGGTACTGTTAAGGATAACGGCCTCTTCGGAGATTGCGTTAACATCGTTCAACGTCATGTGGCCACCATTAAAAATCCAGAAATTTGCTCTGTCCTGATTTGTATTGCTGTGGGTATGTTCACCACGGTTAACAACAACCTTTGCACTGCCGCTACTGGTCACAGCATAGCCACTGGTCTCCGTTGTCATATCATTCAGCGTGGTCGTTCCAGCGTACGCCATGACCACATTACGTGTCGCAGTTACATATGTGCCGCCGTTGACTGTTACATTGCCGGAGGATACATCCAAGAAATGAGCATCCGATGGTTTACAGTTTACTTCATGCCCATCGTTTGTAATTGTCACCTCGTCAGCATTCTTCACATTGATAAACATAACCTGCTGTGTGCCGTTATAGGTTATACCGCCTTTAATAGCAATGTTCACAGGCTCTGATGTATCGGTCAGATTAACGGTAATATTACCAGCGTACTTTCCCTCAGGGATCTCGTAATTGCCGCCTTTGGTGATGGTCGTGCCTTCAAACGGGATCATTTCGACTGCGGTATCTTCCAGCGCAGTTACGCCATTTTCAGGCGTACCCCCCCCCAGAGCAAGTGCATTGACCGGAAGGACAGATGTCATCATGCATGCCGCAAGCACTGCACTGATGAACCGCATCTTCTGTTTTTTCATCCTCAAAACCTCTGCTTTCTGTTAAATTTCTGAGACTTATGTCTCGCATTTTTAGTATAGCACCTCTATTTTCTGCATACAATCTTCACCTGCACTGAAATTTGCCTTGTAATTTCTTCTAATTTTTGTTGCCTTTGCTCGAAATTCTCTGAAACTTTTCCCGGTAGTACCGGCCCCCCGGCATTCCATTTTTTGCGTATTTGTGTTATACTATAGTGTATTTGCAATCCACCCTGAAATGAGGTTTTTTATGAAAGCACATATCGCACGCAACCAGAACGCCGGTGTCCCGCTGGTTCTGGGCTGGAACCTTTCCCCCGCCGACCGCGGCAAGCTGGAAGGCATGGCTCCTGCTTTTGGCATGAAGGTGCTGCTCGTTTCCCCTGCCGATGCGGGCAAGACCGTGGCCCAGCTGCTGGGCGAGGTGGAGACCAAGGCCGCCCGCACGCTGGTGCTGGAGCCGGGTGCCTACCCGCCGGCAGTGGTTCTGGCCAACTTCAAGGAGAAGGATGTGGACACCCTGCTGGATCTGATGAAGCAGGCACAGGTCACCGTGCCGCTCAAGGCTCTTGTCACCCCCTCCAACCGCAGCTGGGTGTTCGGCGATCTGCTGGCCCACCTGCAGGAGGAGCACGCCGCCTTTACCGCCGCAAAGGAGAACCGCACCGTATGAAGACCCGCGCAAAACGTTTCGTCAGCGCCCTGCTGGCCGGGGTGCTCTGCCTGAGCCTGCTGGCAGGCTGTGCCTCCAAAAAGAAAGAGCTTACCCGCTATTCCACCGTTTTTTATGATGTGTTCGATACCGTAACGCAGGTGATCGCCTACTGCGAGAGCGAGGAAGAATTCAACACCCAGATGGATGCCCTGCACGCAGACCTTATTACCTATAACCAGCTGTATGATATCTACAACGATTACCCCGGCGTGACCAACGTCAAGACCATCAACGACAATGCCGGCAGCGCTCCGGTGGAGGTGGACGACCGCATCCTCTCCATGCTGGAGCTGGCCGACCAGATGTACCAGACCACCAACGGCAAGCTGAACATTGCCATGGGCAGCGTGCTGAATATCTGGCACAATTACCGCGAAGCTGCCGAAGCCGCCGAGACGGATGCCGACAACAAGCTGCCCACCATGGAAGAGCTGGAAGCAGCCGCCCAGCACTGTGATATCAACAACGTGATCATCGACGCGGATGCCAAGACCGTTTATCTGGCCGACCCGGAAATGTCGCTGGATGTGGGCAGCGTGGGCAAGGGCTACGCCGTGGAAATGGTGTGTCAGGCTGCCGAGGCCCGCGGCCTGACCAGCGCTCTGGTGAGCGTGGGCGGCAATCTGCGCGCCATTGGTGTAAAACCGGACGGCAGCCAGTGGACCGGCGGCGTGGAAAACCCATGGAGCTCTTCGGATGTATACACCTCGGATTCCATGCTGGACGGTGCCATCAACATGAGCGATATGGCCCTTGTGACCAGCGGCGACTACCAGCGCTACTACGTGGTGGACGGCAAGCGCTACCACCACCTGATCGACCCGGACACCCTGTTCCCCGCCGCTTACTTTAACGGCGTGACCGTGCTGTGCAGCGACTCCGGCCTTGCCGACTGCCTGACCACCGGCCTGTTCTGCCAGCCGCTGGAGGACGGGATGAAGATCGTGGAAAGTCTGGACGGCGTGGAAGCCATGTGGTGCACACCGGATCAGCAGATCATCACCTCTTCCGGCTGGGATTCCCATTTGAAAAAGTAACCCTTAAAACGGCAAAAGGCCGACGCAGTGCTGCGTCGGCCTTTTGCTGTTTTATCAGATGGTGAACTGCACCACACAGAATGCCGCGTAGATGCACAGCAGCGCAATGCCCTGCGGGCGGCTCAGCTTGCCCTTGAAGAGGGCGGGCAGGGTGAGCAGCAGCATCACGGCGAACATGACCGGGAACTCCAGCACCAGCGATGCATTGTGGCCGAAGAGCAGGGAGTTCTGCGGAATGGTAAAGGGTGCCACCGCGGCGGAAACACCGCTCACCAGCACCAGATTGAACACGTTTGCACCAATGACATTGCCCAGCGAAAGTGCACCGTGGCCCTTTGCCAGCGAGGTGATGGCCGTTACCAGCTCCGGCAGCGAGGTGCCCAGTGCCACAAAGGTGAGCGCGATCACCGACTCCGGCACGCCCAGTGCCTGTGCGATCAGGGTGCCGTTGTCCACCAGCAGGTTGGCACCCACGGCAATGAGCACAGCGCCCACGGCCAGCAGACCCAGCTCCTTGGCAAAGGATGCATTTTCGTCCGGTTCTTCCTCTTCTTCCGGGGCGGGGGCGTTCTTCATGGCCATCACGTTGCAGATGATATACGCTGCGAACATGGCCAGAAGGATCAGGCCCACCGGGCGGGAGAAGTAGCCGGTGGTGTAGGCCACACCGGCATAGAAGGCCGCTGCCACAAAGAAGAACAGCACCGGCGTGCGCAGGCTCTTGGGGTCTACCTTGCCCGGCTTCACCGCAATGGTGAGGGCCGCAATGAGCGATGCATTGCAGATGATCGAACCGATGGCGTTGCCATAGGCGATCTCGCCGTGGCCGGTAAAGGCCGAGGTGGTGGAGACCATCACCTCCGGCAGGGTGGTGCCGATGGACACCACGGTGGCACCGATGAGCAGCTCCGGCACATGGAAGCGGCGGGCAATGCCCGTGGCACCATCCACGAACCAGTCACCGCCCTTGATGAGGCACAGCAGGCCCACGATGAACAGCAAAACAGGAATGAGCATAGTTTTCTCCTTTTGTTTTTGGCAGAGCAGCAATAAAAAAGAGACCTTTATTACATCCTGCCCAAAAACGGGAAAGTGTAATAAAAGTCTCAAGCTTCCGGTGACACAGCGGGCATTTCTGCCGGGATGTCGCTGCGCCACAGCGCACCGTTTTTGCAAAGCGAGCGCCCTTTACTCCCTTTTATCCGGAAAATATTATACCGGTTTTTGCACCAAAGTGCAAGAGGAGCGTTGAAATTTCATCCGGCCTTGGCTACTTTCTTCGCGTTGGGATAAATACGCTCCATGCGGGCATCGTCAAAATGCGCATCCAGCAGCATATCGATGCTGTTCTTGGGGCCTTCACCGCTGGTGCGGGCATCGTAGCGGGCAAGGGCCAGCGCACTGGTGAGCATGTTCACCGCCATGAATACGGCCAGCAGGACGGTCATCCATGGGCGGACGCGGCTGCGCACCTTCTTCATGCCTCTGAGCACCAGCGGATATCCGTAGCGCATCCATACCACCGCCGCAATGCCCCAGAAAAAGCAGTACAGCAGGTTGATGCGCCCGCCCAGA
>OHIR01001321.1_pt1 | contig 11366 bp, 11 predicted proteins | sample 1568301 | NCBI WGS metagenome assembly OHIR01 (sample SAMEA3879539, study PRJEB24766) | human gut metagenome | biome: human-associated habitat; feature: feces | place: USA | collected 1985/1987
TCCATTCCATCAAGTGCAAGTATAGGATCATGTAATCTGACTTCCTCCTGAAGTCCTTCAATAACCTTAGTTGGTATATATGGAGGATTAGAAACTATTGTATTAAATGTTATATCATGATTTAATTCTTCGAATAAATCACTTCTCATAAAATCAATATTTTCAGCCTCAAGATTATGTTTATTACTCTGTGCAACATTTAGTGCCTTTTCTGAGACATCAACTCCAAGCACTCTGCATTCAGGAAACTTCTTGGCAAGTGTAATTCCTATGCATCCTGAGCCGGTACACATATCAAGAATATAATCTCCACTTCTTGTCACCTTAATCACTTCACCAACTAAAATCTCTGTATCCTGTCTTGGAATAAGGACATCACTGTTAACCATATATTCATAACCATAAAACCATGTTTTTCCAAGGATATGCTGAAGTGGTATATGAGAAGCTCTCTGTTCTATATATTCCTCAAACATGAGAAAATTTTCTTCCGACAATAAACTGTCACCATTGATAAGATAAAAGGTTCTTGTCATGCCATTAATAGCGGATAACAATTCAAAACTGTCATGCTCTGCATTGTCAATTCCTTTATCTTTCAGCATCTGTGTTCCCCAGTTTACGGCCTGTCTAATTGTCATCATATCTACTTATCTTCCAGCCTTTTCTGTTTAAACATAGGAACATCTTCCGGATATTGCTCTTCCGGTTCCTGTCCAGCTTCAAACTCAAATCCTGCAACAACTTCTTCTTCAGATAATTCTTCTCCTTCTTCAGCTTCAGACTGGTTATCTATAACATAAGAAGCTGTATCCATGAATTCAAATCCCTCTATAGCTGATGGAGCATCATGTCCATCTTCACCATATCCATATGAATCTTCTTCTGAATCACTATCATCAAATGAATTATCATAGATAGTACTTTCTGACTCATCACTTACTTCATATACAGAAGAGAAAGTCTCTCTGTCAGTATCATCCATTCCAAACTCTTTTCCAGCCTGGATATATCTTTCCTCAGCAGTCATCTCACTAACAGGTTTCTCTTCTTCCTGTTCCTCTACATCAATTGTTCTTGTCTGTTCATTACCATGAATAAGACTTCCTGATATAGCCAGTTCTGCCTCAGAAGCAACAAGTTCTTCAACAGGATTCTCTGCTTCTGCATAATACTGTGCAAGGAATTCCTTCCAGTCAAATACTTCCTCAACAGCCCTGATAGCAACTTCTATCATATCCGTATCAGGTTCTCTTGTAGTAAGCTTCTGGAACCACATTCCCGGCTTGCTTAATGCTCTTACAAATGCGTTATCATTCTTTCCAGCCCATCTTATGACCTCATACGATACTCCGGCAATGACCGGAATAAGAAGGATTCTGATAACAATCTGTAATGCTGTATTATCAACCCTTATAAATATAAAAAAGATAATACTTATAAACATAACAAAAAATAAAAAGCTTGTTCCACATCTTTTATGATATCTTGAACTGTTCTTGACATTCTCAGGTGTAAGTCTTGCACCATTCTCTATACAGTTGATACATTTGTGCTCTGCACCATGATACATAAAAGTTCTCTTTATATCCTTCATCATTGATATAAGAGAAATATATATAACAAATATAAGCAGTCTTACAATTCCTTCAATAAAATTAAGCAGTGTCTTGGAAACTATGTATTTCGATACCAGCTTAGTTGCAAGATACGGAAGCACCATAAACAAGCCTATTGCAAAAAATATAGAAAGAATAACTGTCACAGCCATAAGCACTGACTCAAATTTATCTTTAAGGAGATTCTTGCCTGCTTCATCAAGCTTGGTTTTCTCCTGCTCTGCAGGATCATCATAAAATGATGCAGAATAATTAATTGTTGAAATTCCCGTAACCAGCGAATCAATAAAATTAACAATTCCTCTTATTATCGGAAGATTAAGCCATGGATGCTTTTCTGTTATAAGCCTGCTCTCTCTAACGACAACCTCAATTTCATTATCAGGTTTTCTGACAGCAATAGAATATTTATCCTTATTGCGCATCATGATTCCTTCAATTACAGCCTGTCCCCCAATTCCTGATGGCTTCATATCACATAACCATACCTTTCTAAAATGTTTTGTATACATTCAAAAAAAGTTGAGGTCCCGAAAAACCTCAACCTTAATTCAAAATTAATTGTTTGATACACCATACTTCTTGTTGAACTTATCAATTCTTCCACGAGTTGATGATGCCTTCTGCTGTCCTGTGTAGAATGGATGGCACTTTGAACAGATTTCTACGTGGATTTCTTCCTTAGTTGAACCTGTTACAAATTCGTTACCGCAGTTACAAACAACCTTTGCCTGATAGTAATCTGGATGGATTCCTTCTCTCATGATTTCACCTCTTTACAAATTATTAAGTATTACAATTGCGAATTCCGCCTTAGGTTCCCTTTCTGTCCCGATGGGACCTATGCGCATTAGACACAATGACCTCTTTATCTGTCATAAACAGCTTTCATATTGTATCACGATGTTACATTATATGCAAGCACTTTTTCAAAAAGTTATAAAAATGCTACAGAAAGAAAGTATACTTTAAATATAATGATTCTTAATTACTGTTCTTACAAGTTCTTCATTATTCTTGGTTTTAACAAAAAGGTCAAGAATTCTCTCTGCTGCCTCATCCGTCTTTAAACCGTTAAGTGCCTTTCTCATAATATCAACAGCTTCCTGTTCTTCTTTACTCAGCAGCAGATCCTCTCTTCTTGTACCGGATTTCTACTCTCTTTTCTGACAATTTTCTATCAAGGACAAGTTCCATATTACCCGTACCCTTAAACTCCTCGAATACAACATCATCCATCTTGCTTCCAGTCTCAACAAGTGCTGTTGCCAAAATTGTAAGACTTCCACCCTCACGCATATTTCTTGCCGCACCAAAGAATCTCTTAGGCATGTGGAGTGCTGCCGGATCAAGACCTCCGGAAAGAGTTCGTCCACTTGCCTGAACTGTAAGGTTATATGCCCTTGCAAGTCTTGTAATACTATCAAGAAGTATTATAACATCTGTCTTCTGCTCAACAAGTCTCTTAGCTCTTTCAATAACCATCTCTGATACTCTCTTATGTCTTTCTGGCAACTCGTCAAATGTTGAATATATAACTTCTACATTATCTCCAACTATTGACTCTTTGATATCTGTTACTTCCTCTGGTCGTTCGTCAATAAGAAGAATCATAAGATGCATCTCTGGGTTATTCTTAGTTACTGCATTGGCAATCTGCTTAAGAAGTGTTGTCTTACCCGACTTAGGCTGCGAAACAATCATGCCTCGCTGTCCTTTTCCTATAGGAGATATAAGGTCAACCATTCTCATTGCCACTGTACTTGAATTCTTTTCAAGATGAATTCTTTCATTAGGGAAAATTGGCGTAAGGCTTTCAAATGCCGGTCTTTTCTGTGCAACAGAAGGATCCTTACCATTAACGCTTTCCAGATACATAAGTGCCGAAAACTTTTCACCCGATGTTTTCATTCTCTTAGGTCCCTGAATAATATCACCTGTCTTTAAATTAAACTTTCTTATCTGTGACGGAGAAACATATACATCATTCTCTCCGGGAAGAAAATTCTCACATCTTATAAATCCATATCCTTCTGACAAAACTTCAAGAATACCATCTGCCATAGGCATATCCTGTTCCTGCTTTGACTGCTCCGACCCCTTATGTGACTGTGCATGATAATTATCTTTATGCTCTTCTTTAACATACTGTTCAGACTTCTGATGTGAATATTCTGATGTCTTATGATTGTTCTGTCCGTCAGCTTCATCTTCTGCAACAACACTTGCAACTTCAGCCGGCTCGTTCTTTTCCTCGCCTTCTGCCGCTGCGATAATTGCCTCTATAAGTTCACTCTTTCTCATTGTCGAGATATTCTTAATATTCTTATCCTTTGCAAATTCACGCAATACACTAACTGACAATGTTTCTAACTTTGCCTTCATATAATCCACCTCTGTATTCATCTAAAAATCAATAGGGAAAATGATGCAGAAAACGCATCAAAGATGTATTAATTATACAACATATTATTCTAAAAGAAAAGACTAAAAATGCTTTTTTTAGTCAGAGCAATATGTTATTATATATAATGCTGTTAAAAGCACTAATTATTGAAAGGAAGATTAGATATCATGACTAATGCAGAGAAAGCCTTACAGCTCCATGAAGAGTGGAATGGTAAATTTGAAACAACTCCTAAAATGAAGATTCAGACAAGAGAAGATCTTGCTCTTGCTTATACTCCTGGTGTAGCAGAACCTTGCAAGGTTATTGCCAAGGACAAAGAAGCAGCTTATAAGTACACTATCAAGTCTAACACTATCGCTGTTGTATCTGACGGAAGTGCTGTACTTGGACTCGGTAATATCGGTGCTCATGCCGCTATGCCTGTTATGGAAGGAAAAGCTGTTCTTTTCAAAGAATTTGGTAACGTTAATGCTGTGCCTGTCTGCCTTGATACACAGGACACAGAAGAAATCATCAAAACTGTAGTTAATATTGCACCTGCATTTGGCGGTATCAATCTTGAAGATATATCAGCTCCAAGATGTTTTGAAATCGAGACAAGACTTAAAGAGCTTCTGGACATACCTGTATTCCATGATGACCAGCATGGTACAGCTATCGTTGTATTAGCAGGTATTATTAATGGACTTAAAGTTACAGACAAGACTAAAGAAGATTGCCAGGTAGTAGTCAACGGTGCCGGTTCTGCCGGAGTTGCTATCACAAAGCTTCTTCTTACATATGGTTTTAAGCATGTAACAATGTGTGATAAGTCTGGTATCCTTTCTAAGGCTTCAGAAGGTCTTAACTGGATGCAGCAGTCAATGATGGAAGTAACTAACCTTGAGAACAAGACTGGTTCTTTAGCTGATGCACTCCGTGGTGCAGATATATTTGTCGGAGTTTCTGCTCCTAACATCGTTACAGCAGACATGGTTAAGACTATGAATAAAGATGCTATTATATTTGCAATGGCCAACCCTGTTCCAGAGATTATGCCAGATGTTGCCAAGGCAGCCGGTGCCAGAGTTGTTGGTACAGGCCGTTCTGATTTTCCTAATCAGGTTAATAATGTAATCGCTTTCCCTGGCATTTTCAAGGGTGCTCTCGAAGGACGTGCCAGACAGATAACTGAAGACATGAAGCTTGCTGCTGCGCTTGCAATTGCTAATCTTGTTCCAGATGACGAAGTAAGTGATGTTAACATCCTTCCAGAAGCATTTGACCCAAGAGTTGCTGATGTCGTAAGTAAAGCTGTAATCGACCATATAGAGAAGTAATTATGCTTCCATATTATTATTCTGTAAGTGAATATCTTAAAGACACTTATGGTAAGAAATTATACAAATTAAGTCTTTCCGGAAACATGACATGTCCCAACAGAGATGGAAAACTCGATACAAGAGGATGCATATTCTGCAGCAGTCATGGTTCCGGAGATTTTGCTGTCAGTGATATTGACAAAGCAAAGGAAATAGTATCTAATAAATACTCTGGCACTGAATATATTGCGTATTTTCAATCCTTTACTAACACTTATGCTGATGTAAGTTATTTAAGAGATTTGTTCATGCCGGTAATAGAAAGAGATGACATAAGAATTCTCTCCATCGCAACCCGTCCGGATTGTCTTGATGATGATGTACTCAGTCTTCTCGACGAGCTTAATCATATAAAACCAGTATGGATTGAATTGGGACTACAGACCACTAACAATTCAACTGCCAATTATATCCGCAGAGGATACAATTTGTCAGCATATGATAATGCAGTTAATAATTTACTATCAATCAGAATTGCACCTATCGTCCATATGATTATCGGGCTTCCAGGTGAAACCATCAGTGATTACACTGCTACCGCAAAATATATTGCTCAAAGCGGTGCATCAGGAATCAAGATATCTTTATTACACATTTTAAAAGATACAGATCTTTATACTGATTATTGCAATGGTTTATTTAATGCCATGACTATAGAAGATTATCTTTATGCAATTGGAGCAATTCTTCCTGTATTGCCTGAAAATATGGTAGTACACAGACTTACAGGGGACGGACCTAAGAACATTCTTGCAGCGCCGTTATGGACCACTGATAAAAAAAGAGTCCTTAACACTCTGCATCATTACCTCAAAGAAAATAAGATTTATCAAGGAAAAGATTTATGAACACTGATTCTACTACATTATACAAATTAATGATTTTATATATGCTGAACAAAGTTAATTTTCCTTTGTCCAATACTCAGCTGTCTTCTTTTATGCTGGACAAGCAATATACTGATTATTTTACATTCCAGAAAACTATCAGTTCACTTGTTGAAGATGGATTTATAAGAGGTACCACTCATCAGAGCAGCACCCATTATACCTTAACCAAAGAAGGCGAAGAAACCATTGCTTTTTTCTATACCAAAATCTCAACTGCAATAAGAGATGATATTGAAACTTATCTTGCTGATAATAAATACGAACTAAAGAATCAGGCTGGAACTGTAACTGACTGTTACAAGCTTCCTAATGGAAATTACATTGCACACTGTCAGGTAAAAGAGGGAGATACAACTTTGATTGAGCTTAATCTTAATGTCCCAATTGAAGAGCAGGCGGAAATAATATGCGCAAGATGGCGCGAAAACAGTCAGGAATTATATGACTATATCATTCATAAACTTATGTAAAAAAGCGTTCTGCTGGTAATCAGCCAGTCAGAACGCTTTTATTATTCTTGTATAATTGCAGCACTTTCAGAATCAGTCTCATTTTCTTCCTGTGGCAGTACATATGAATCTATAAGCTGCCATAATTCTTTAAGTCCCTGCTTAGTCTGTGATGAAAAAGGAATAAGAATATCTTCCTGCCTTAATCCAAGTCCTGTTCTTACAGCTTTCACCTGTTTGCTTATCTGGCTTCTCTTAATCTTATCCAGCTTTGTTGCAACAATTACAGGTCTGTAACCGTTATTTACAATCCAGTCATACATCATTCTGTCATTATCAGATGGGTCATGACGGATATCAATCAGCAAGAACACCTGCTTTAACTGGCTGCTTTTTCTTAAATATTTCTCAATCATCTTGCCCCATTTGGCTTTGACAGCCGGACTTACATTGGCATATCCATAGCCTGGAAGGTCAACCAGATACATGCTGTCATTAATATTATAGAAATTAATAGTCTGTGTCTTACCCGGCTGTGATGATGTTCTTGCATATGATTTTCTGTTCATTAACGCATTAATGAGCGATGATTTACCAACATTTGACTTACCTGCAAATGCAACCTCCGGAAATGGGGTTTCAGGAAGTGTACTTGTAACTCCGACTACTATATCCAGATTAACTTTTTTTATAACCATAATCCGCTGCTCCTTTCATTTAACGCATTAATGCCTGTGCAAATACTTCAATAGCATTATTCACATATATTATATTCATCCCTTCAGTTATCTCTGCGTCAAGTTCTTCAACATCCGACCTGTTATCCCGAGGTACAAAAACATTTGTTATGCCCGCTGTCTTACTTGCAAGAAGCTTTTCTTTAAGACCTCCTATCGGAAGAACCTTACCTCTTAATGTAAGCTCTCCAGTCATTGCAACATCTGCTTTTACAGGAATTCCAGTAACCGCAGACAATACTGCCGTTGCCATTGTAATGCCAGCAGAAGGTCCGTCTTTCGGAGTTGCACCCTCTGGTATATGAAGATGGAATGCATGATTCTGGAAATATTCAGCATCCACTTTATATCTGCCTTTTTCTGTTACTGATCTGATATAAGAAACAGCTATGCTTGCTGATTCTTTCATTACATCACCCATGTTACCTGTAAGCTTGAACTCGCCTTTGCCCGGCATTGTTATAACCTCTATCTCAAGAGTATCTCCACCTGCCTGTGTCCATGCAAGCCCTCTTACTATACCAACTTCACCCTTTGTATTCTTTTTGTCCGGTCTGTATTTAACTTTTCCAAGATAATCTGTAATATTCTTATCAGATATATTAACTGTTTTCTTTACAGTCTTATCTCTTGTTCCATCAGATGTGAACACTCCGGCTTTGTATAATTCTCTAACCGCTTTTCTTACAATCTTTGCAATCTGCCTTTCAAGACCTCTCACACCAGCTTCTCTTGTATACGAATTAATAATTGTTCTTATAACTTTATCAGTGAACTTTACATCAGATACAAGCAGACCATTCTCTTTAATCTGTTTCTTAATAAGGTGTTCCTTAGCAATATGAAACTTTTCATTAGCTGTGTATGAACCAACTTCAATAATTTCCATTCTGTCAAGCAATGGACGGCTTATATTAGACAGATCATTAGCTGTTGCAATAAAAAGCACATTTGACAAATCAACCGGCATCTCTATATAGTGGTCGACAAAATTAACATTCTGTTCGCTGTCTAATACTTCAAGAAGTGCAGCTGATGTATCGCCCTTATAATCACTGCTTATCTTATCTATCTCATCAAGAAGCATAAGAGGATTATTAACTCCGGCACTCTTAAGTCCCTCAATAATTCTTCCAGGCATAGCTCCAATATATGTTTTCCTGTGTCCTCTTATCTCAGCCTCATCTCTTACACCACCCAGACAGATTCTTACATACTCCTTGCCAAGTGCCTTTGCAACTGATCTTGCTATAGATGTCTTACCTGTTCCCGGAGGTCCTGCAAGACATATGACAGGTGCTTTTCCACTACCTGTTATGTTTCTTACCGCAAGTGATTCCAGAATTCTTTCCTTAATATCTTTCATTCCATAGTGGTCCGAATCAAGCACTTTTGCAGCATTATCTATATCTTTGTTATCTTCAGTCGACACATTCCATGGTAATTCAAGACATGTCTCTATATATGTTCTCTCAACATTAGCCTCAGCATTATTACCAGCAAGTGATTTCAGTCTCTTAATCTCCCTTTTTAGCTTATCCTTTACATACTGCGGTGAATTAAGCTTTTCAACGTCCGCCTCATATTCTTCAGCCTCTGTTATAGTTCCTCCATCAAGTTCTTCATTAATCGCTGCAAGTTCTTCTCTTAATATGTAATCCTTCTGGTTCTTATCTACTCTTTCTCTTACAATATTGCCAAGTTCTTCTTTAATAGTATAAGCATTTATCTCATTTACAAGCAATGTTGCAGCAAATGTATACATCTGCTCATAGTCTTCTGCCTCCAGAAACTGCTGTCTTTTATCAAAATCCATCATAAATTCCTGAGCAAATTCCGTCATCAGTTTTTCTGCATCATTATAAGAAAGCCATCTCTTGACTGTATCCTTTGCAAACTTCGGATTAACATGTGCATACTGTGTCAAAAGTTCTCTCATTCCTACAATTATAGCTCTCGACACCATTTTATCAGGCTTCTCAAATCCTTGCATAACACTTACATCAGCAAGCATCATTCCTGACGCTTCTTCAAATCTATTTACAAGTGCCTTTTCAAGCCCTTCTACCTGAACCCTTAAAATTTTGCCTGGCATCTTTATTATCTGTTTTATCTTAGCAATTGTTCCTACTGTATATAAATCTGCTATCCCTGGTTCGCTCACCTGCGAATCTCTCTGTGTTACAAGATATATAAGTTCATCAGCTGCCATACTTGCTTCTACAGCTTTTACAGACTTCTTTCTGCTCACATCAAAGTGCATTACCATCCCCGGAAAAACAGTGACATTTCTTAATGGAATAGCTGGATAATGTCTATCATATTTGTTACTCATATATTCCTCTCTATCTAAAAAACGGACCGTCCATCATGAACAGCCCGCCTGAATTAATTTCGTTACTGTGCTTTTTTTACAGCATCCGTTCTGTATTCTAACAGAGGCTTTGCGCTTCCTTCTACAGCTTCCTTAGTTATTATACATTTTGATATTGTTTCATCTGACGGAATCTCATACATTACTTCATTCATGACAGATTCTAAAATTGAACGTAAGCCTCTTGCTCCTGTCTTTCTCTCAAAGCTCTTATGGGCAACCGCCTCAACAGCTTCATCCGTAAACTCAAGTGCTACTTCATCAAGTCCAAAAAGTGCCTGATACTGCTTTATAATAGCATTCTTAGGCTCTTTTAGAATTCTCACAAGTGCTTCCTCATCAAGTGAATCTAATGAAACAACAACCGGAACTCGGCCTACAAACTCAGGAATAAGACCGAATTTGATAAGATCCTGTGGAAGTGCCTTATGGAACATCTCTCCAACATCGTCGTTGCTCTTTTCCTTAAGTTCAGAGTTGAAACCAATTGAACTCTTATCCATTCTTGATTCAATAATCTTCTCGAGTCCGTCAAATGCACCACCACATATGAAAAGAATATTAGTTGTATCAATTGGAATAAGCTCCTGCTGTGGATGCTTTCTTCCTCCCTGTGGTGGAACTGATGCTATTGTTCCCTCTAATATCTTAAGAAGAGCCTGCTGTACGCCCTCGCCAGATACATCTCTTGTTATGGAAACATTTTCTGACTTCTTAGTAATCTTATCTATCTCATCAATATATATAATACCATATTGTGCTTTTTCAACATCATAATCCGCAGCCTGAATAAGCTTCAAAAGGATATTCTCAACATCCTCACCTACATATCCGGCTTCTGTCAGTGCATGTAATGACGGCACTGCGAAATCCGGTGTTCCCATAAATACTATCTTCATTTGATTATCACTCCTCATCCTCATCATAGGAAACCTGATGAAGTTCTCCTTCTACCAGTTCTGTATACATATGTCCGTCCAGATGATCGATCTCATGGCAGAAAGCACGCGCAAGAAGACCTTCCCCTTCATATTCTACTTCATTCATATCCTCATCCAGAGCTTTTACCTTTACATAGTTCGGACGTGTTACCTGACCAGCCATTCCAGGTACACTTAAGCATCCTTCATCACCAGTCTGTTCGCCTGATGTTTCAAGGATTTCAGGATTGATCAACACGATAGGACCCTCTCCTATATCGATCACAACAATACGCTTCAGCATACCTACCTGTGGTGCAGCGAGGCCAACCCCCATTGCATCATACATGGTTTCAAGCATATCCCCGATCAGATCATGAATACGTGGTGTCATTCTACCGGTCTGCTGACCTTTGCAAGTACTTCGTCGCCCTGTAATCTGATTTTTCTAAGTGCCATTTCTTTATTCTCCTCTTCTTTGATTATGATGTTAGAATCAAAAGATATTTTGCCCCTAACCTGATATCTTGATTATTGTTATATCACGATTTCAGAAATTACTGCCTTCCGGTTTTCCCTTCTGCAGCAGATTACTTCAGTAATGAG
>OHIR01001323.1_pt1 | contig 11362 bp, 9 predicted proteins | sample 1568301 | NCBI WGS metagenome assembly OHIR01 (sample SAMEA3879539, study PRJEB24766) | human gut metagenome | biome: human-associated habitat; feature: feces | place: USA | collected 1985/1987
ATAGAAGATGACCTGAGAAACAAGATCCCTCTGGTGCGCGATATTTATGCCCGCTATCAGAACCGTTGCCAGCAGGCCGGTGCGATGGATTTCGATGACCTGCTGTTGCAGACGAACCTGTTGTTCAGGGATCATCCGGACGTGCTGGAAAAATATCGCGATTATTTCCAGTATGTGCTGGTGGACGAGTATCAGGATACCAACTTCGCCCAGCATCTGATTGTGAAACGCCTGTGCGAAGGGCGCGGTAACCTGTGTGTGGTGGGCGATGACGCACAAAGTATCTATTCGTTTCGCGGAGCCAATATCGACAATATCCTTCAGTTCAAGCAGCTCTATCCGGGTTGCCAGATCTTCAAGCTGGAGCGGAACTACCGTTCTACCCAAAATATCGTCAATGCGGCCAACAGCCTGATCCGGAAGAACACCGCCCAGATACCGAAACAAGTCTATTCGGAGAAGGAAGAGGGAAGCAAGCTACAGGTTCTTTCCTCGTATTCCGACTACGAAGAAGCCTATGCCGTGGCTGCCCGCGTGCATGAAATGAGGCGCCAGATGCCTTATGCAGATATGGCCGTTCTGTATCGCACCAATGCCCAGTCGCGTATCCTGGAAGAAGCCATGCGTAAGCGGAACATTCCTTACCGGGTTTACGGCGGCTTGTCGTTCTACCAGCGAAAAGAGGTGAAGGATGTGATTTCTTATTTCCGGCTGGTGATTAATCCGCACGATGAAGAGGCCTTCAAGCGGGTGATTAATTATCCGACGCGTGGAATAGGAGATACCACCGTATCCAAACTGGTCTCGGCTGCAACGACCTATGGCGTGAGTCTGTGGACAGTCCTGCAATCCTTGTCTGATTATGCCGTGCCTGTCAATGCGGGAACAGCCAAGAAGCTGGCGGCTTTCAGGGAACTGATCGATTCGTTCAGGGAACGTAATCAGGAGCTGCCGGCTGACGAGATCGCCACGGCCATTGTCAAGGAAAGTGGCATCGTAGCCCTGCTGGCACAGGATCATTCGACGGAAGGCATCGGCAAATTCGAGAATCTGCAGGAATTGCTGAAAGGTATTGCCGAGTTTTGCCAGATCCGTCAGGAAGAAGGAAATACACAAGTATCGCTGGGCGACTTCCTGGCAGAAGTATCGTTGCTGACAGACCAGGACCAGGAAGGAGACGAGAACACCGACAAGGTGACACTGATGACGGTGCATGCCGCCAAAGGACTGGAGTTCGGTGCCGTTTTCGTGGTCGGACTGGAAGAAGAGCTGTTCCCGTCGGCCATGTCGAAAGACAATCCGCGGGCGATCGAAGAAGAGCGGCGCCTGTTCTATGTGGCGATCACCCGTGCTGAGCGTCATTGCACACTGTCGTTTGCCCGCAGCCGCTTCAAGAACGGACAGACAACGATGTGTATTCCGAGCCGTTTCCTGCGGGATATCGATCTGAAATATCTGGAGACGGAAGACGGTTACAGAAGGCCGGAAGCCGATTCATCTGTTTCTGAGAGGAAGCCGGAAAGCCGTCCCGCTTTTACCTCTCCGTTGCAACAGGCCCAGATGCGGGAAACACCGTCGGCCGGTCCGCGCAAGCTGACCCGTATGACGGCAGCACCGGTTTCGTCGGCGGCAGAACAAGACTTCTCTGATTTCCAGATCGGCATGCGGGTTCGCCACGGCCGTTTTGGCGAAGGCGTGATCTTGTCGTTCGATGGAGACGGAAATAACCGAAAAGCGCTTATCGAATTTGATAATTCGGGTCAAAAACAACTTTTTCTAAAATTTGCACGATTGGAAAAGATGTAATTATAACAAATTTTGTAATTTTACACACACATAATCAAGGAAAATAATTAACAGGTTAAAATATGGGTATATTTAGTTTTTTCAGCAAAGAGAAAAAAGAAACGCTCGACAAAGGCCTTTCCAAAACAAAAGAAAATGTTTTTACCAAAATCACAAGAGCTATTGCCGGTAAAAGCAAGGTAGATGATGCGGTATTAGACAATTTGGAAGAGGTCTTGATAACTTCGGATGTTGGTGTGGAAACAACGCTGAAAATCATAGACCGTATCGAAAAGCGTGTGGAACGAGACAAATATGTGACGACCTCGGAACTGACAGGCATTCTGCGTGATGAAATAGCGAATCTGCTGACGGAGAACAAGACTGAAGACGGGGAAGGTTTCGCACTGCCGGAAGACAAGAAACCGTATGTGATTATGGTGGTTGGCGTAAATGGTGTTGGAAAAACAACGACGATTGGAAAACTGGCCTATCAGTTTAAGAAAGCCGGCAAGAAAGTATATTTGGGTGCAGCCGATACTTTCCGTGCGGCAGCCGTCGAACAGTTGGTGATCTGGAGTGAGCGCGTAGGTGTTCCGATTGTGAAACAGAAAATGGGTTCAGACCCGGCTTCGGTTGCTTTCGATGCGTTGAGCTCGGCCAAGGCCAACGATGCCGATGTGGTGATTATTGATACGGCAGGCCGTCTGCATAACAAGATCAACTTGATGAACGAGCTGACGAAGATCAAGAATGTGATGAAGAAGGTGGTGCCGGATGCGCCTCATGAGATCTTGCTCGTACTGGATGGCTCGACCGGACAGAACGCTTTCGAACAGGCCAAGCAATTCACGGCAGCCACGGAAGTCAATGCGCTGGCTGTTACTAAACTGGACGGAACGGCCAAAGGTGGTGTCGTGATCGGTATCTCCGACCAGTTTAAGATTCCGGTAAAATACATAGGTCTGGGAGAAGGAATAGAAGATCTGCAAGTATTCCGCAAACGCGAATTTGTCAATTCTTTGTTTGGCGAATAATGCTCTTATAAAGGTATTCCGAAAGACAAGCAGGATAAATAAATGAAAAGCACCCGGGTGTGTTACAAAACCTCCCGGGTGTAAATTTGTTTAGATAGATAAAGAAGTTTCTATGAGAAAGAATAAAGTTGATATCATTACATTGGGTTGTTCGAAGAATCTGGTCGATTCGGAACAACTGATGCGCCAGTTTGCTGTGAATGGCTATAAGGTAGAACATGATCCGCATAAGATTAACGGCGAGATCGTAGTTGTCAATACCTGTGGATTTATCGGTGACGCCCAGGAAGAATCCATCGAAATGATTTTGGAGCTGGGGCAGGCCAAGAAACAAGGTAAAATCGGCAAACTGTTCGTCATGGGCTGTCTATCCGAACGTTTCCTGCACGACCTGGAACAAGAATTGCCCGAAGTGGACCGTTTCTACGGGAAGTTTAACTGGAAAGAGCTGATCTCTGACCTGGGAAAGGCGTATCATCAGGAACTGGCGTACGACCGGATCTTGACGACGCCGAAGCATTATGCCTATCTGAAGATCGGCGAAGGCTGTAACCGTACTTGCTCCTATTGTTCGATACCCATTATTACAGGAGCCTACCAGTCTCGTCCGATGGAAGATCTGGTGAACGAGGTGAAGCTGCTGGTCGGTCGTGGCGTGAAAGAATTCCAGCTGATTGCCCAGGACCTGACATTCTATGGTGTGGATCTGTACAAGCGGATGGCACTGCCCGAACTGGTAGAACGCATCTCGGATGTTCCCGGAGTAGAATGGATTCGTCTGCACTATGGCTATCCGACTCATTTCCCCCTGGATCTGCTGCCTGTGATGCGTGAACGCGAGAATGTATGCAAATACATGGATATCGCCTTGCAGCACATCAGCGACAATATGCTGAAGCTGATGCGACGGAACATCACCAAGGCCGAGACTTACGAGCTGATAGAACGGATGCGCAGTGAAGTGCCCGGCATTCATTTGCGGACAACCCTGATGGTGGGACATCCGGGAGAAACCGATGCTGACTTTGAAGAGCTGCTGGAGTTTGTCCGGAAAGCACGCTTCGAGCGGATGGGCGCCTTTGCGTACAGCCATGAAGAAGGAACCTATGCCTATAAACATTACACAGACGATATCCCCCAGGAAGTCAAGCAAGAACGTCTGGACAGCCTGATGCGTATCCAGGAACGTATCTCGCTGGCAGTCAATCAGTCGAAGATCGACAAGGTGTTTAAAGTGATGCTGGATCGGGAAGAAGAGGATTTCTACATTGGCCGTACCGAATTTGATTCGCCCGAAGTAGATCCGGAAGTGCTGATCCGGAAAGACGATGTCTTGCATCCGGGACAATTTTACCAGGTTCAGATAGAAGATGCGCAGGCTTTTGAATTATATGGTAAAGCTTTATTAAAATAAATGTTGATTTGTTTGCAAGATAACTGAAAAATGACTAATATAGCGACTGATATACAAAATACATCTTCCATGAAAAGTAAAGAAGTAATAGCGGAACTGGCCGGACGCATGGGATGGACTTCCAAAGAAGTCACAGAAATGCTTTCTGCCCTGGGTTCGGCTATCGGGACGAAGTTGATGGAAGGCGATTCTGTGAATTTGTCTGCATTCGGACAGTTTGATGTCCGGAAAAAGATGGAACGTATATCAGTGAATCCGACCAATGGCAAACGTTATCTGGTTCCGCCCAAATTAGTTCCGGTCTTCAAACCATCCTCCGCTATGAAAGGACGCCTAAAAGAATTGGAAGACAATGAATAACCGACTTTCCATACAAGATTTGGCCTTGATTTTGTCTGAGCAGACAGGCAAAAGCACGGAAGAGGCTTTGCGCTTTTTGCAAGAGTTCATTGCGGTGGTCAGTGAAGGCGTGTACAACGACAAGCTGGTGAAAGTGAAAGGACTGGGTACCTTTAAGATTATCCGGGTGGAGGAACGCGCCAGTGTGTCGGTCAATTCGGGAGAGCGTTTTGTCATTCCGTCGCATTATAAATTCACCTTCACTCCGGATAAAGAACTGAAGGAGCTGGTGAACAAGCCTTTTTCTCTCTTTGATACGGTCGAACTGAATGAGGAAGTCGATTTCTCGGATGTCGATGTTTCGGCAGAGACAAGTGGGGCAGAAGATGCGGCAGACGATTCTTCCGAAGAAATATTGCCGGATGGAATCCCGGAACAAGCCATTGAGGCGCCTCAGACTCCGGAACCGGAAGTGAAACCGGAACCGACAGTAGAAGAGGAAGCTGCTCCGCAAGAAGAAGCGCAAGCCGAACCGGAACCAAAAACAGAAACAACGCCTGAACCGGAAGTTGAGGCCGAACCGGAGCTGAAGGCTGAAGCGGAAACAACTCCGCAAGAAGAAGCGCAAGCCGAGCTGGAACCGGAAGCGGAAACAGAAACAATGCCTGAACCGGAAGTTGAGGCCGAACCGGAGCCGAAGATTGAAGCAGAAACAACTCCGCAAGAAGAAGCGAAAGCCGAGCCGAAGCCGCAGCGCTTCCCGTAAGCTGTTGTTCCCGATTGCCTGTCTGTTTGTGGTCATTGTGCTGGGCATCGTCTATATTGTTTGCCTGAGCGGACGGACGACAGTCAACAAGAACTGGGAACCGCCTATGGCAGAAGTCGGAAATCCGACTCCTGAGGCCGGGATGAATCCCGTTCCGGCAGATTCGACAGGAGTGACGCCGCCTGATTCGGCCAGTCTTGCCGCCGATTCAGTGGTTGCAGAACCACCCGTAGTGGAAGAAAACCAACCGGAAGAAACACCCAAGTCTGACATATTGGCTCTGGTAACGATCAAGGCCGGCGATCGGCTGGCATCGTTTGCCAAGCAGTATTATGGACATAAGTTTTTCTGGGTTTATATCTATCAATACAATCAGGATATCATATCTGATCCGAACAATATCCCGATTGGAACCGAATTGCGGATTCCGGATCCCGGATTGTATGGAATAGATGCGACTGACCGGAGCTCGATTGACAAAGCCGCCGCCTTGCAATCGCAGATTCTGGGTAAGTTTAGTAAGTAGTATTTGTGTAGATTGAGACCTTTGATTCCATCGGATGGGAAGGCTCAAACAGCGTATTTCAGTAGAAATAAGTTGACTTAAATTTGAAATGACGATGAAAGCAGACGTAAAAAAAGTAGCAGTATGTTGTGTTTTGCTGGCTGCGCTTACGACGGGATGCCAAACCCCGGCAGATAAGCAGGAGAGCCAGCAGGTCAAACGGGAAAAAACGGCTTTTCAGACCAGTCAGCCATGGAGAGCAACCATGGACAACCGGGCCGATGTAGCGATTGTGTATGGCGTAGGTGGAAATCCTTCCGACAAAGACAAAAATGCCCTTTCATTCGAAGAGCGTGTCCAGTCATGGCGAGACCGAGGCTATATCACGCATTTTATGACTGGCATTGCCTGGGGCGGTTATGAAGATTACTTCACCGGCCAATGGGACGGGAAAATGCACCTCGACGAAGGACAGGTGGAACGCCATGGCGACACGATATGGCACGGCCACATGGTTCCTTATATTGTTCCGAGCCAGAACTTCATCAAGTATATGAAGGAAAAGCATATCAAGCGGGTCATCGATGCCGGCATTGACGCCATCTATCTGGAAGAACCCGAATTCTGGGCACGGGCCGGATATAGCGAGGCCTTCAAGCGCGAATGGAAAGAATATTATGGTTTCGACTGGCGCCCGCAACATGAATCGGCCGAGAATACATATCTCTCCAACAAGCTGAAATACCAGTTATATTACCGGGCATTGAACGAATGCTTTACGTATGCGAAAGAATACGGACGGTCGAAAGGAATGAATGTACGCTGCTATGTGCCTACACATTCGCTGGTGAATTATGCCCAGTGGCAGATCGTGAGTCCTGAAGCCAGCCTGGCTTCTCTGCCTTGCGTGGATGGATACATCGCCCAGGTCTGGACCGGAACTTCCCGCGAGCCGAATTATTATAACGGAGTGAAGAAGGAGCGTGTCTTCGAGAATGCCTTTCTGGAATACGGATGTATGGAATCCATGACGGCGCCGACCGGACGCAAGGTTTTCTTCCTCACCGATCCGATTGAAGACAGGCCACGCGATTGGGCCGACTACAAGAAGAATTACGAAGCGACCTTCACGGCCAAGCTGCTTTATCCGGATAACGACAATTACGAAGTGATGCCCTGGCCCGAACGTATCTATGAAGGCTTGTACAAGAAGAGCGCCGACAGCGACGAGAAGATCCGCATCCCGCGCTTCTATTCTACACAGATGCAAGTCATGATCAATGCCCTCAATCAGATTCCTTTGTCCAACAACGAGATATCCGGATCGAAAGGATTGAGTGTCTTGATGGCCAATTCGCTGATGTTCCAGCGCACACCCGAGCCGGTGGCCGGATATGATGATCCGCAGCTCTCGAATTTCTATGGACAGGCGCTTCCTTTCCTGAAGCGTGGCGTACCGGTTCATCTGATGCACATCGAGAATGTCTCTTATCCCGAGAACTGGAAAGATACGAAAGTCCTGCTGATGAGTTATTCGAACATGAAGCCGCTTGACGAGAAAGCTCACCAGTATATTGCCGACTGGGTGAAGAAAGGTGGCGTACTGGTGTATAGTGCGACCGACCGCGATTCTTTCCAGCAAGTACAGGAATGGTGGAATCAGGGAGAGAACCATTTCCGGGCTCCTTCCGAACATCTTTTCCAGCTGATGGGCATCAAGCCGAATGCAAGCGAGGGCGAATATGCCTGTGGCAAAGGAACGGTATATGTGTTCCGGAAAGATCCGAAGCAATATGTCATGAAAGAAGACGGTGACCGGATTTATGTCGAGATCGTCAAACGGATGTATGAAGACAAGGCGAAGGCCGGAAAACTGGAATTCAAGAACAACTTCTACCTGAAGCGCGGCATGTATGAATTGGTATCGGTAATGGACGAGAGCGTCAGCGACAAGCCTTATCAACTGAAGGGACGTTTTATCGACCTCTTCGATCCACAGTTGCCGGTTCTGGCACAGAAGACCGTCAATCCGGGCGAACAAGCTTTCCTGATCAATCTCGATCAGGTGAAGAATCCCGATCAACCCCAGGTTCTTTGCGGAGCCGCACGTGTCTATGATGAGAAGGTGAAGAAAGCTTCCTATTCATTCGTGGCCAAAAGTCCGGCTGAAACCACCAATGTGATGCGTGTCCTGCTGCCGGCCGCTCCTAAGAAAGTCAAGATCCAAGATGCCGAAGGCGAAGATATAAAGGAAGCCACTTCGGAATGGGACGAAGCCAGCCGCACCTTGTTGCTGACCTTCGAGAACAGTCCGGAAGGCGTCCAAGTGAAATGCAAGTGGTAAAAAGAAAGAAGGTGTGTCAAAAATGATCAGCTCATTTGACACACCTTCTTTTTTATACCGGAAAATGATTTATCAATAGATGGCTTTTGCCTCGATGACACATTCCAGGGCACTTGAATTAGCGGCAGCGTTGGCTTCCTGGAACGGACCGTACCAATAACAGCCGAAACTCATTGTCTGCGGGTCGTAATTGCGTGAAATGATCGACTCGGCATTCTTGATAATAAATTCTTTGTAGATCGGATTATTGGTTACCTTATATAAAAAGCCGAGGTGACGGATAAAGATTCCCTTGAACTGCACACCGTCACGACTTTTGGCTACTTGCGGATTCATCTCGCACAAGATGCCTTCTTCGTTGACCATTTCTTTCGTGATAGTTGCCTGTGCAATCTTCTCTGCCATATTCAGGTATTTCTTGTCGTGCGAATGCAAGTACATCTCAGCCAGCACGGCGATGGCAACACCTTGGTTATAGGTGTAATGCGATCCGCGGTTAGGCGTACAATCTTTGGTCAATCCGTCTTCGATCTGATGGATTTCGGTGTTGTACATGCCCGTCTGCAAATACCAGTTTACTTCCTTCTTGAACCAGTCGGCATATTGCTGTTTCCCAGTCTCGTTGTAAAGACGGATAGCTGTCAGGGCAAAAAGGTTGTTGGCGATGGAGTTTTTGTATTCCAGCGGATTCTTTTTCCAGAACGAACCGCCGCCACAGGTATCGTCGCTCCAGCCGGTTGTCATGTCTTCGAAAATAGTTTCGGCCATGTTCAGATACTTCTTGTCGTTTGTCAGACGGAAAGCGTTGATCCAAGCCAAAGCCCACCAGCCTTCATCATCATAATAATCATTGATGAAATTATCACAATAACGAACGACAGTGCCGGTCGAATCGGCAATCGGATAATGTTTTGCCTTGTTATACACGTCTTCGATGACCGGAACGATCTCTTTCTTGTTCTTGGTCACTTCCGCATAGCGGATAACAGCCGTCAGCAAGTTGGCCGAGTTCCACCATCCGGCCGTTTCCCAGATTCCGGTTGAATCCGTTCGCCATGTCAGCGACCGTTCAAGACTTGCATGCATTTTTGTGTCGAAAGGCGTGTGCTTATGCCCACCACAAGCCGAAAGAAGCAACACCATGGCTGTTGCAACGAAATACTTCTTCATCATAATTAATCAGGATAATTGTTTCAACGAGGTGCAAAGATAGAAATAGTGTTTCAATAATGAATGGATAATTGGTTTTTATCTGCTATTATCAAGAAAAACATTCCAGTCTGACGGAGAAAAACGGATCAGACAAGATGGAATAAAAAATGTAAAATTCGCTTATGATCGGATTATCTTTATTATTTTTACCCAAAAGATTTAATCTCCATTGAAATTCTTTAGAATCGGGTAGGTTTATAAAATTAGAGTGCGGTTATGATGAAAGATATCAAGAATCTGATTTTCGATTTTGGAGGCGTGCTGATCAATCTGGATCGTACGGCTTGCCGGGAAGCTTTTGAGAAATTAGGCATTGAAAGTATCCACGAAAGTGTACTGGATGATTACCGCCAGAAAGAGTTGTATATGCAGCTGGAATCGGGAAATATTTCTGCGGCAGCTTTCCGGGCCAGTATGCGCCGTTTATCGGATCAGGATTTGACAGACCAGCAGATTGACGATGCCTGGGTTTCCATCCTGGGTGATATTCCGGATTATAAGTTAGATTGGCTTCTTGAGTTGCGTAAGCAATACCATATTCTTTTATTGAGCAATACAAATAGTATCCACTGGCAATGGTCTGAGCAGAACCGGTTCCATTACAAAGGGCATAAAGTGGATGATTTCTTCGACCGGATTTATCTTTCCTATGAGCTTCACATGCAGAAGCCGGATGTGGAGATTTTCAAGTTTGTCTTGCAAGACTCTATGATTACACCCGAGTCGACTTTCTTCATCGACGATTCGCCCGCCAACTGCAAGGCTGCCGAATCATTAGGCATTCAGACTTATTGTTGTCCGGCTGGTTCCGATTGGACTTTCCTCTTCAAGTAAAGAGTAGAAAATAGGGGCACAGGATTCTGTTCTCAGGAAAAAGAATGCGTAGGAATCATGTCCCCTTGTATTTTCAGGAGAGAACACCGCTTACTCCTGCCATGAAAGATAATCTTCGAATGTATAATGCAGCAGGTTCGGGATGACTTTGTACACTTTGTCTTTCAGCTCGTCTTCCGAATTGGTGGTACTTAAACCGATGACACGCATGCCTGCATTGGTTGCAGCGCTGATTCCGGCAAACGAATCCTCGAAGACGATGCATTCTTCGGGCTTGCGCTTCAAGTCTTCGGCTGCCAGCAAATAACACATTGGGTCTGGTTTCCCTTTCGTGATCCGGTTTTCAGAGACGAAGGTGTCAAACAGTCCTTCCAGATTCATTTCCTGAAAAGCCCTTTTCATCTTTCTGTTTTCCGAACTGGTGACGAGTCCGACCTGAACTCCGTGTGCTTTCAGCATTCTGACAAACTCCAGCGAACCTGGAACTGGCGGGAAAGGCATGCGGCTCTCGAACTCATCCGATTCTGCCTGGATCTTCCGTTGTTCTTCTTCCGGCCGATCTGAAAAATACTTTTTCATGACGTTCGACATGGTTGTTCCTTTTATGACAGCCGCGAAATGCGGAATGCCTGTATGATAACGGATGCCGGCATCATCCCAAAACTGGTCGTATAAAGGTTCGGTATCAGCCAGAACACCGTCAAAATCAAATAAAGCAGCTTTTATCTGTTGCATGATCATGATAGATTAAAATAAAAAAGGTAACCCGATAGATAAGAACCTACAGAGTTACCTTTTATTGTCATGAATAAAAATCAGAAGCCTGATTATTTAATGTTCGGATTCAACTTGTTCCATTCAGCTACTGGAGGAAGAACGCCCATAGCGATTACTTCATCACGCAAAGCGCACAAGTGTTCGTAGCTCTTATCCAAAGCAGCCTGTTCTTCTGCAGTTCCGTTCAGTTCAGCGCAGTGGCAACCTTCAGTATCGATGGAAGTTTCCCATGCCATCATGATGTGATCGTACTTATCGTTAGAAACGTAAGTACCAGCAGGCCAACGGAATGGTTTGCCACCCATAGCAGCAGCAATCATTTCGATAGAAACGTATGACGGGCTCTGGA
>OHIR01001326.1_pt1 | contig 11352 bp, 22 predicted proteins | sample 1568301 | NCBI WGS metagenome assembly OHIR01 (sample SAMEA3879539, study PRJEB24766) | human gut metagenome | biome: human-associated habitat; feature: feces | place: USA | collected 1985/1987
GAGAAAGGAGGTTTTGAACCATGAAGATCATTGACGAGAACGGTGCAGCCATTGAAAAGCCTGACCTGACGCTTGGGTATCTGACCAGCAGCACCGAAGAGATCACCCACCCCGCCGTAGAGGGCGTGGAGGAGCAGTGGCACTGGGAGACCGTGACCGAGTATCCGAACGGCGGCATGGACGTGCAGCGAGTGGTGGATGTGCTCGGCGTTCAGGCACAGGAAGAATGGGTGGAACAGGTGCCCATCCAGAAATACATCCGCTACACCGCCGAAGAGCTGGTCGCGCAGGAAGAAGCCCGCAAGAAGGCCGAAGCCTGGGAAAAGCTGCCGGAGACGGTGGCGGCACTGCAGGCTGCTCTGGCCGATGCCGACGAGATGAACGTGGATCAGGCTTATCGCCTGACTCTTCTGGAGTTGAATGTCTCCGATACGGATAACACTGAGAATACCTGATAGGAGGAAAAGGCAATGAGCAAAGCAACGGAAATGGTTCTGTATCGCACCTGCAAGCGCATGATCGAGCGCGGCAGTACCGATGGTCTGGCGGAGAAGATCGATATTTTCTACGCCGCCGGTAAACTGACCGATGAGCACTACGCCGAGCTGACCGGTATGCTGACCGAAAAGACCAGCGCATAACCGGGACGGAAAAGAACGCACCAAGGAGGTGCTGCTTTATGATCGAGTTTCCCATCACGCTGACATCCGGCGGCAGCGTATGCCTGCCCGGGCACGCATTTGCGCTGGCCCTCGGCTACACCAAGAACCGGGGCGTGTATCGCCTGCACGTCGATGCAACCGGCGAGTGGGCCGGGCTGGCTATCCGGGCATTTTGGCACATCCCCGGTGGCGCTGATCCTCCCGCCTCGCTGGTGGTGGACGGCTATGTGGACGTGCCTGCCAGCGTGACCGCACAGCCCGGGAGCGGGTGCGTCACCTTTGAGGGCAGTGACGGCACCAAGACCGTCACCAGCGCAGACCTGCGGTATCGTGTCAGCGCCAACAGCGGCACGGAGGACGGCACAGAGCCGGAACCGGGCACCCCTGCATGGCAGCAGCTGGTGGATGCCGTGCACACTGATGCCGCCGCCGCAGAGCAGGCTAAGACCGATGCGCAGACGGCAGCACAGCAGGCTGGGGTATCTGCCAAAAAGGCCGGACAGGCCCTCTCTGACACCATCACCGCCAAAGAGGACGCACTGAAAGCCATCGGTGACAAGCAGACCGCCACCACGCAGGCTGTGGACACAGCCCGGGACAAGGCCATCAAGCATGTGGAAGCCTCCACCAAAGCCGCCAAGACCGCCGCCAGTGAAGCTGCCACCAGTGCAGGCAGTGCAGACCAGAGCGCTCAGGAAGCCGCTGACAGCCTGCAGGAGCTGAAGGACGGCATTGCAAGCGGTGACTTCAAAGGCGAGCCCGGCAATGACGGGAAATCCCCAGTTGTGACTGTGACTGACATCGAAAATGGCCATCGTGTCAGCATCACCGACAAAGACGGTACAAAAACAATCGATGTCTTAAATGGTCAAACCGGCAAAACCGGTGCAACGCCTGTTCTGACGATCGGTACGGTGTCCAGCGGAGACAAGCCTTCCGCCTACATTACCGGCACACCTGAAAATCCGGTGCTTAACCTGATGCTGCAACCCGGGCCTCAAGGCCCTGCCGTAGCACTTGACACCACCCTCACCCACGAGGGCGAAGCCGCTGACGCAAAAGCTACGGGTGACGCTATCAGCGCAGTAAAGGTGCGGCAGAACATCTTCACAGGCAGTGAAACAGGCAACCCTATCTCCGTTGACGACGCTTTCCCCGCACCCCTGTGCGGCCTGACCGTGTACGGTCGGAGCACGCAGGACGGCACACCCACGCTGGATGCACCTGTGCCTATCGTGAGCGCTGGTGACGGCGGGAGCGTGGCGGCGAAGGTGACGGGGAAGAATCGGATGCCGTCCAACCTGAGATATCGAGAATTTGTTGAGTGCTTTGTCAAGAAAAACACGTTTATAACTTTAGTATTCAAAGACGGTTTTGTTTCTAAAGGCGGGAACATCTTATTCATTGGCGAAAACAATGAAAATCTTTGGTTTGGTATTGATGCAAATAAAGCTGAACATCATATAACACTTAAGGCGAACGCAACAAAGTTTCAATATTTGTTAAATGATACAGCCAGTGAAAACATGTGCCTGACATGGAATGCATCATCTCCCGATTATGAACCCTACCGTGAACAGCTCCTCACGCTCCCCACTCCCACCGGCTTACCCGGCATCCCTGTCACTTCTGGCGGCAACTACACTGACCAAAGCGGCCAGCAGTGGGTGTGCGACGAGGTGGACTTGGAGAGAGGGGTGAAGGTGCAGAGGGTGAACGCTGTAGACTTGTCAACCTGTACAATTACGGGTGTCACTGAGCTTGCGGTAACAAAACGACTTTCGATTATGTTGCCGATACGTGGTCGCGATTATAAAGCAAAAGCCCTATGCAATAAATTGCGATTTCTTGTTTCGTTTAGCGACGATACACCGCACTTTTATGTAGACACAAACAATGCGCAGGTTTTTATTCCCATTGGCGCTAAAAACCCGGAAGAAGGAGAATACATTTTATTCTACATTCTCGACGATCCCATCGAAACTCCGCTCACCCCTGACGAAATCGCCGCCTACAAAGCCCTCACAGCGTACGGCCCTGACACGGTAGTGCAAGCGGGCGACGGTGCGGGGGTCAAGCTGGAGTATCAGAGGGACGTGAACATCGCCATCAAAAAACTGGAGGACGCAATCGCGTCCATGACCTAAGGAGGCACACATGGCTATCAAAAGTAAAGCCCGGCATGACCTGACCCTGCGCTCCATCAAGCGCGAGATTGCCGCAGGACGCGACGTGGCATACTGGCTGGACAAGGCGTACACCCATCTGGACAGCGGCCTGCTGACGGAGGACGACATCGCAGAGGTGGAAGCCCTTGCACAGGCGTACTACGATGCGCTGGATGCTGAGGACAAGGCGAGCGCTGAGGAAATCACACTGTAAGGAGGATAACATGGCAAGCACTACATACGAGCATTTTGTTGACACCAACAAAATGTACGCCGCACAAGAGCAATTTCGGCACATCACGAAAATGGTGACAAAATGTCACCGGTTCGCCGTGCTTGTCGATATGGTGCGCAACGCGGGACAGCTGCCGCAGCCTTTTTGGCTCGGTGCTGCCTGTGGCGGCGGCTCGTGTAGTGCTGCCCGCTGCACTGCAAGGACTTGACCGACAGCAGATGACCGCCGCCATCAAAAACGCACCGCTTGGGAGGGTAGACCGTAAGACAGCCTTACTGCGGTACGTTGAGCGGCTCCCGCTGCCGGACATTGCAGCACAGACGCATTACAGCCGGACGGCGATAGGCTACCGGCTGAAAGGCATTGATAAAATGCTGGATGTGTGATACACTAATTTGTCTAGGGATTAATCGGAGTTTTTGCTCTGGTTATCCAAAAGCGGCAGGCTTTCGGGTCTGCCGCTTTTCTTTTTGCACGAATTGTGGTATAATAATACCAACGAAATCTGCCCAGCCTCTCGAAGAAGCGCATTAGGGTGGATATTTGTCAGCTAGCCCAGTGCTTTATCTGGGAATGAAAAAAGCGGTTGCCAGATAGGCGCCGATCAGTCTCCCGCCCGCCTACTTGCAGTGCGTACCATGCGGGAGGCGCTTTTATATGGTGATGCTTATGAGCAATACAAAAGAAGAACAGCTTGCAAGAATTGCAAAATATTATACCACTTTTCACCTGTTTGGCGATTGGTATCTTATTCGGTATTGGCCTAGACACTGCCATAGCTGGAAACGGTTTATTCCGCTGTATACTCCTACGCACATAAGCTGATAAGCAAAAAATCCCCTGCTTTGTCGAAGCCCTGCGTGCCACGCGGGGTACTTTGTAGGCAAAGTGGGGGATTTTGTTTTATTTGCACTAGTTTTGTCGAAGCTCTTGTCTTGCAAGTCAAAACGTGATATTTTATTTTTGCTTCCAATGTGAAGCTTTTAACAGTTAAGCGCTCATGCGGATTTTTCCGTGTGGGCGCTTTTTTATTTGTCCTTCGTTGCGCGTTCCTTGTCTCTCCCGGCGGTTTAAAAAAGTACACTGGGCGCAAAGGGAGGGGGTGCCATGTGTGGCACAGGTTTAACCCGAACCCGCGTGGAAGCAGCGTCGGGGACTGCGCAGTGCGGGCGGTAGCTGCGGCCACCGGTCGGAGCTGGGAGCAGGCGTATATTGCGCTGGCGCTCACCGGATACGCCATCGGCGATATGCCTAGCGCTAACCGCACATGGGGCGCATACCTCCAAAAGCAGGGTTACAAGCGCCGCATGGTGGAAGCAGACTGCACCACCTGTTACACCGTGGCAGATTTTGCCCGGGAGTACCCGCTCGGCGTGTATGTACTGGGCTGCTCCGGCCACGTCCTGACCGTCATCGACGGTGCAAGGTTGCAAAGAGGAAGGAAAACCCCAATGGCTGAGTTTTTGGACAAAAAGAGCCTGGCTCTCCTATTATATATGGAGAAGCACAACGGGAAAATGAACCAGCACGAAGTCTGTCTCATTTCCGGCGAGGATTTCAGTTTCAACGGCCAGAATCGGTACATTCAGAACTTGAAGGGACGCGGTCTGATTGATGAGCGCCGCAAAGAGTACATTCCTGACGGGGTGGGTGGTTTTCTTCCCAGCGAGTACATTTATTCTCTTCCGCTAGCTGGAGAAGCCTATCTTCAAGAGCTTCGAGCAGATCGGGAGAATCAAATACTTCAGGCCGCATTGGATTTGCTGGTGTCCATCTTCGGCCAGAAATTTTAAGGGCATCACAAACGCGGTCAAATGCTTCGTGCAGCTCTTCCGTGGTCTTGCCCTTTCCGCATCCGTAGTTGAAGCAGTAACACCCGATTTCAAGAGAACACCGATGGTCGCAATTTGCGCACTCTTCGCTTTTGATTCCGGGCAGGCCGGACGCTTCCGTTGCCAGAAGAGCAAAAATTCTGGTTTTGTACCGGCCCAGTTCAATCTCGTACTTATCCACAGATTTACTCCTTTCTGCTGTTGAGCAGGCTTTCCGCATAGGAAAGAACCTCTTGTTTTTCCTGTGCCGACAGAGAAGAAAACAAGGCTCTGAGGCGGCACTTTTGTTCCATTGTATCACATTTTGCAAACATTGTGCTAATTTCTTGCACTTTATTTTCCCCCTTTGGCATTTTCCTTGATAATTTAGCTTTTCGGCAGCTGATTGGCTGCCTATTTTTGTTTATGAGGTGGTTATTATGGCAAATGCCTGTCCTGTCTGCGGCGGCAAGCTGGGCTTGCTGATCTGGCGTCATGCTCACATAGCAGGCCAGAGCGGCGCGGATATAGGTGCTAAAGTGCTTCATCTTGTCTTTCATGGCTCATTCCTCCCAGGGTGCAGGGGTGCGGTCGGTGCCGGTCAGGATGCTGGCGGGCATTCCGTCGATGATGGTCATTTCAGTTTCTTTGCCGTTTCTTTGCTCAAAATCCATTTTGTTTTCTCCTTTCTTTTGTGCACATCTACGATTTATAAACCAAATTCTACCATATACTCCAGAAGATCTGCACGGTCTGCATCGGTCATCTGACTTAGCAGCTCGTCAAACCTTGCATCCAGCCCACTCCCTTCACCGGGGGCGGGCTTTTCTTTTTGCGCTGGATCCTCGCCCTTCAGCTCTTCCACTGTTACGCCCAAGGCGTTTGCAATGGGGCCTAGCATTTTTTCGGGAACATCACCGTCTCTGTTTGCAATTTCTGCGAGATATCCGTGACTTCTTCCAATCTGTCTGCATACAAAAGCCAACGAAATGCCTTTTTCTTTGGAGATCTTTTTGACAGTTTGGATATTTCCCACAAAAAGCACCTCCCAAAACTGTGCATCCAGATAAAATTCTAGAAAATTCAAATTATCTATTGATATCCAGAATTTTATCTAGTATAATACTAGGCACAGGGCAAACAAAAACCAAAAGCCCTCGATACTATTATATCGGGCAAACGCTAGATTTTATTCACTTTGTACCTCGCAACTACATAGTAGCATATTTTCTAGTGATTTTCAAGCCCGGAAAGGAGAATTGCTAGTGAATGTTTCAAAAATCGACCAGTTTTGCAAGTTGCACGGGCTGAGCCGCACCGATCTGGAGGCGGCGGCAGGCCTGAGCAACGGCGCAATCGGCAAGTGGGAGCGCTCGATTTACGGGCCCAGCATTTCGCAGTTGCTCAAGGTGGCGCACTATTTCCGGGTGCCGGTCACGGCGCTGATCGTAGACGAGGAGGCAAAAGCATGAGCAACCTTATCCCTATCAATTACGACAACCCGGAGCGCCCCACGGTGAGTGGCCGGGAGCTGCACGACTTCTTAGAAGTCACGACCCGGTACAACGATTGGTTTAATCGTATGACCGAGTATGGTTTCACTGAGGGCGAGGACTATTACTCATTTTTGAGTAATAGGTCTGACGGTCTGGCAGGCAAACCCCGCACCGACCACCAGCTCACCATCCCGATGGCGAAGGAGCTGTGCATGATCCAGCGCAACGAACGAGGCAAGCAGGCCCGGCAGTATTTCTTGGCCGTGGAGGCCCAGTGGAACAGCCCGGAGGCGGTCATGCGCCGTGCGGTGCTTATCGCCCAGAAGCAGAACGACCAGCTCAAGGCCGTAAACAAACAGCTTTTGGCCGAGAACAACGACCTGAAGCCGGATGCAGAGTATGCCCGGGCGGTGTGCGTGGGCAAGAACTGCCGCACCACTACCACCCTTGCCAAGGATTACGGCCTGAGCGCCGAGAAACTCAACAGCATCCTTCACGGCCTGAAGATCCAGTACAAGACCAGCGACGGGCAGTGGGTGTTATACGCAAAGTATAGCGGCAAAGGTTACACCAAAAACCGCAAATCCACTCCGTTCCAGCACAAGAGCACCGGCGAGTGGGACACCAAGAACACCACCGTATGGACGGAAGCCGGACAGCGCTTTATCTATGAGCAGCTCAAGTCCGTGGGAATGCTGCCCAGCGTGGAGCGCAGGCAGAGCGTGGAGCAGATGGAGCTTGCCGCCCGGCAGCACAACCAGGACGGGGTGGCGTAACATGACACTGAACCGCATGAACGGTAAAGGAGGAGCAAGCATGAAAAAAGCTATTTTTGGCGTAGCGTCCGTATTGGCAAGCGCTTTGCTGATGGCCGGATGCAATAAGCAGGTTATTGATCTGACCTATGAATACAGCTGGGCGCAGCTGAAAATGCCCGACGGAACGATTGTCGAGGGCAATGTCGAAAGCTGGTGCGACTATGAAGGCGACCAGCTTCAGGTTGTGATTGACGGTGTGACCTATCTGGTTCATTCGTCCAACATTGTTATGCGTCATTGATGCAAGGAGGATCTTTATGAAAACAACGATGCGCGATAAGGTTTGCCAGCTGATTGGCAAGTATCAGTACTTGGAAGAGGACTTCCGTTCAAAGTCGTTTTTCAGGTCCGGGCCGTTTTGCGGCCCGTATGGTCAGCCGGAGGAAGCTATAAAAGCGAAGATGTGCAGCCAGTTCTTGGCCGACCTGAAGAAGCTGCTGGAAGAGGACGAAGCTGCAGCAGCCCAGGAAGACCCCCGCAAGACCGCCCCGGCAGGCAAGTGGTGCGCGGACTCAGCGGCACAGGCAGCTGAGAGAGCCGCAAAGGAGGCATGGAGCAATGGGTGAAGCACTGGCGATCATCATCGCGTTTGCCGCCCTTCTGGGCATCTCGTGGGGTGTTACCAGCGCCGCCGTGTGGGCCATCTGCGCATTGATGCACTGGACGTTCACCTGGGCCGCCGGAACGGCGGCGTGGATTGCGCTGCTTCTGATAGGCAGCTTTTGCAGCAGCTCTAAAAAGTAAGGTGCACAATGGAAGAAGAATGGGCACTGTAACGAGATACAGGGAGGAACATAACGCATGAGTAAGAAGATCATCGCATATAAGGCCATGGACAAAAATATGCAGTGCCGTGGCAAGCAGTACGAGGTGGGCAAGACCTACCATGAGGACAAGGCCGACTGCTGCCACGCTGGTATGCACGCCTGCGAGAATCCGCTGGATGTGCTGCACTACTACCCGCTGAAGGATGGCCCGCGCTTTTTTGAGGTCGAGTGCGGCGGGAACGTGGATAAAAGCAGAGGGGACAGTAAACTGGCCTGCACTGAGTTGACGGTGAAAGGCGAGGTAAATTTTGCAGGGCTGGTAAAAGCTGCGGTGAATGCCGTTTTTAATCGAGTGAAGGGCAAAGAACCTTTTTCCAGCGGCAATTCCAGCACGGCGGCAGCCACTGGGGATTATTGCATCGCAAAAGCAGACGGAAAAGATAGCATTGCTGTTGCTAACGGCGCACACAGTAAGGCACGCGGCGCACTGGGCTGCTACATCGTACTGACCGAGTACGATGATGACGGCCACATGATCTGTGCCAAAATGGCCCGCGTGGACGGTTCTGCCATCAGAGAAAACGCTTATTACACCCTCAAAAATGGCGAGTTTGTGGAGGTCAAGCCGTGAAGAAGCACTACAACAAGCGTTGGCTTGAACAGCGCTGGGATGCAAGACAGCCGGAGCGGTTGGAGCACATCCAGATGAAGCGGCAGCTGAGAAAAAAGGAGGGGTGCGGCAGTGAAGCCGAGCATGGGAATTGCAGAATGCTGCCAGATCATGCGTGATAACAGCATTTCGGTGAGCGAGCCGATCTTTACCGGCATGATTCAGGCCGGAAGTTTCCCGGCATGGGCGGTGCCATCCATTGACACCAAGAGCGCTGCCCCGCTGATCTCCCGTGCCGGATTTATGGCATGGGTGAAGGATTTTTACAAGCTCGAAAAGGTTTATACAAAGGAGGATCCGAAAGAATGAAACTCAAATCTACTACTTACTACTGGTTGGCTGTCGTTTTTGGCGGCGTTGGAATGGGCGCAGCTATGGGCGCAGAGGGCACCGCGCAGACCACTGGATACATCTCCGGCACGCTGTTTGCGGTGTCGCTGGTGCTGATTTTGGCCGCTGTTCTGCTGGCTCGTCTGGGCTTTGCCGCAGAGGACAGGGAGAGAGCCGCAAAGCGACGCAAGTACGGCAAGATTAACCGCACCCACGCCCGCAACCCGGAATACCCGGAGAATCAGGAGCGTGGGGCATGATGACGGCCAAAGAGTACGTTGAGGGCAAAGTCAAATCCTACACGCGGCTTGCCGAACGCTGCAGGCGAGAAGCCGAAGCCTCAGACGACATTGTTGTCCGGGCCGAATACTCCGCACGGGCAAGCGTCTGGGAGATGTGCGCCGAAGAAATGGACAACGTGCGGGAGATGTTGCAAGAGGAATCCGGGGAGATCACGTATGCCTGACACTGTCCACCATGTCATGTGGTACACCGTGTATGATGCCAAGACCGGAGACCTGATCGCCAGCGGCACGTCTGAGATGTGTGCCAGGCGGCTGGGTTGCAAAAGCGCAAACAGCTTTGCATCTGCGAGCAGCCACAGTCGCAGCGGCAGGCATCCGGCTCGCAAGTACATTTTTGAGAAAGAGTGCATCCGACGTGATGAGGTGGACAGTCTGCCGCCGATACGCCGCAAAAAAAGAAGAGCCTGCCCGTGCGCCAACACGGACAAGCCCAAAGGGTGATGAGTCTCGCCGCCCATCACCACAAAAATAACATAAAACAGGAGGTTTTACAAGTGGCACTTTTGAGAATTTACGATGTGGAGAAAGAACCACCAGTGCTTGTTTATCAACAGCAATTTCCGTTTGCTTCGGATGCAATTGAGATTGCTGATGAGCTGGCAAAGAGAAAGCCCGAGCAGCTGTACAGGGTTTTTGACGCTGATATGAACGTTGTGTATGCGAGGTGAATATTTATGCAAGAAGAATTGACCGTCCGGGTGGAGCACCCGGAACTGCCCGCGATCCGGTGGAACGAAGCCGAGGTGCAGCGGAACCTGACCGAGATGCTGGCCGCCTACACCGGCCGCGTCTACACCCCGGAGACCATCAAGGATGCCAAGGCCGACCGCGCCGCAGTGAACAAGCTGGACAAGCAGCTCAGCGATGCCGCCCGCAGCGCAAAGGCCTTTTACATGAAGCCGTTGGAAGAGTTCTTGCAGAGCGCCAAGCAGATGCAGGGCCAGTGTAAGGCCGTCTCCGGTGCCATTGACCAGCAGGTCAAGGCGGTGGAAGAAGCCGAACGGCAGGACAAGGCCGACGCCCTGCGGACTGTCTATGCGGACTGCATCGGCGAGCTGCGGGAGATGATCCCCTTTGACCGCCTGCTGGTGCCGCAGTGGCTTAACAAGACCTATGATCTGGCAAAGGCCAGCCGGGAGCTGCGCAAGAGCGTGGAGACCCGGCGGGAGGAGCTGCGGCTCATCCGGGAGAACTGCGGCGAGGACGCCGAAGCCTGCACCACCGAGTATCTGCGTGAACTGAATCTGAACGCCGCCCTCGTGGAGCACAGCCGCCGCCAGAATGCCCGGTACGCCCAGCGCCGCGCAGAAGCCGAGAGAATGGCCGCAGAGCGGGCGCAGGCCACCGCTCCGGTCATTATCCCTCCGACCGATGAAGAACGCCAGATCGCCGAAGAAGCGGTCCAAACGGCGCAGGCCAATGCAGCCATCACGCCGGATGGCAGGTTGGATTTCAGCATGCTTCAGAAATTCGCAGAGCCAGCCGCACCGGCCCGCAAACGCTATTCCTTCTGGGTGGAGTTCACACCTGAGGACATCGCGTGGTTCAAGCAGGGAGCCGCAGAGCGCGGCTTCCACTATGGTTCGATCAAATAATTTTGGAGGTACTTACTTATGGCACTTACTCGTCCCGGCGCACCCGCGCCTACTTCGTCCGTTTCCAACGCACAGTCTCTGGCAAACCGTTCCGTTCAGAATGCCAACCGTGCAGGCAGCACCGCGATGCAGGCCGCATCCCCGTCCGTTCCTGTGGAGATCACCGGTGCTGACGGCCAGCACTTCACTGTGAGTTTTGGAGACGTGCGCAACTTCATTTGCCCCAAGGCCACTGACTCCGAATGCAAGATCTTTCTGGAGACATGCAAGCAGTATCACCTGAACCCCTTTACCAAAGAGGCTTGCCTGATCCACTACGACAACAAGAACGATGACACCGCCAGCACCATCGTGCTGGGCAAGAACTGCTACATGCAGATGGCCGAGCGCAACCCCAACTTTGACGGCTTTGAAGCTGGCGTGATCGTCCTGACCGCAGATGGCCAGCTGCTGAACCGTGAAGGTTCCATCGTCTATGATGGAGACGGCGGCGAG
>OHIR01001341.1_pt1 | contig 11204 bp, 8 predicted proteins | sample 1568301 | NCBI WGS metagenome assembly OHIR01 (sample SAMEA3879539, study PRJEB24766) | human gut metagenome | biome: human-associated habitat; feature: feces | place: USA | collected 1985/1987
TTAGAGCAATTGAAGAAAATTGAAAAACAACTAGGAAATCATCGTATGCCACAGCTTCCACAAATTAAGTTTGTGAAAGAAGGCAATATGCAAGATGGCCCTTTTATGATTGGAGACATCGAAGTTACGGATGAGCTTTTAGAAAAAGTAGAGGCTTATGTCCAGGAAGAAATCGAAATGATGCATCAACCGACTGTTTTACATTAAGAAGTTACAAAAATGTAGCTTCTTTTTTTAAAAAATGCTTGCATTTTATTTTGCGTTAGTGTATTATATGTGAGCACGTTGGAAATGCGGGTGTGGCGAAATTGGCAGACGCACCAGACTTAGGATCTGGCGCCTTCGGCGTGGGGGTTCGAGTCCCTTCACCCGCACCACTTGTAAATTTAGACAATTACTTCGGTAGTTGTCTTTTTTTGTTTTATGTTATAATTTCCATATGGAAATTTGTGTATATTATGAAAAAATAAATGAAGATTCAATTCGTATCAAGCGTGTGTATGCATCAACTCCCACAATAGAAATACCCGAATTCATTGATGGATATATTGTGCGTGAAATAGGAAACTATTGTTTTTCTAAAAAGGAAGTCGATCTATCTAATTCTGTTTTAAGTCATGAAATTCCTTCTAGTTATTATGAGTGTAGTGGTAGTGATGTTGAAAGTGTTAAGCTTTCTAAAACAGTCACAAAACTAGGGGATTATGCATTCTACAATTGTCGAAAGCTAAAAGAAATATTTTTACCTTCTAGTTTAATATGTATTGGCAGTGATGTATTTATGAATTGTTTAAGACTCAATCATATCTATTATGACTGTTCTATATTTTGTATCACAATTTTAAAACAAATACTAACTCAAATCACTTGGGATATCGAAGTCGATTTTATAGATGGTTCTATATTCTATCCAGAATACAATGGGGGTTATGATGAAGTGGGACCGGCCCATATCTTTGCCTTGAATATTGAAGGGGAAGGCTTTCGTATGCGACAGTGTTTTAAAGACGGTAAAATTGATTTTGATGGTTATGATGCTTGTTTTGAAAAATTATGTGCAGAAGAAAGTGAATCTTGTATCTTTCATGTTGCGATTCTTAGATTTATGACGGGATCTGAAAGATACATTCCTTATTTAAGAGCACATGATTTGACTTCTTATTTACATACATATAAAGATATATGTGTTATGGTAGAAAAGTTATTAGAAAAAGAGTGTCTCGATTCATCTGATTTAGATGTATTAATTTCGATAGAGAAGAATTTAGAAATTCGAACTCTTTTGATGGAATTAAAGAATAAGATGTTTACATCATCATCTACATATTCTTTTGAGGATTTTTAATGCGACAAAGGGATTGGGAAAAAGAAAAGGCAATTCATATATTAGAGCTTGTTCGATCCGAACTCTATATGGATATGCCACATTTTTTAACAGCGTTAAATACGTTGATGTTTAAAGAGGATGAGCGTGTAAGTGTATGTGCTACAAATGGAGTTTATTTTTATTATAATCCATTGAAGGTGATTGAGCTTTTTCAAAAGAATTCGATCTTTTTAAATCGCGCTTACTTACATAGTATCTTGCATTGTTTATATAGTCATATTTGGCTAAGAAAAAATCGTATAGAATTTATTTGGAATGTAGCTTGTGATATTGTGGTGGAATATACATTGGATTCAATGCATAAAAAAAGTGTTTCACGAATCTTATCCTATGCTCGAAAAGATGTATATCACCAAATTGAAAAGTTGGATGGATTGAGTTGTATTACGGTTTATGAATGGCTTTGTACACGGGATGATATTCAAAATTTATATTATGAATTTGTGGTGGATGATCATGCATCATGGCCTAAAGAAAAGGATGAAAAAACACCTCAATCGTCTTCGGTACAAAAGAAGTGGCAAAGTGTTGCCAAACAGACAGTATTTGATCATAAACAAAAAGGTAAAGAGAATGACGATGGAGACGCCTTTCTTGTATCGAGGTTACAGGCAAAAAAATCGAAGTATTCATTTTCACAATTTTTGAAACGTTTTAGTATTATGAAAGAAGAAATGCAGATCAATGAGGATGAATTCGATTTGTCGTATTACACATATGGTATGTCTATTTATAAAAATATGCCTTTGATTGAACCTTTAGAGACAAAAGAAGTCAAGAAAATCTATGAGTTTGTGATTGCGTTGGATACAAGTTATTCGATTGATGAAAATCTTGCGAAGCGTTTTATATCAAATACATATAGTATTTTAAGCACTTCAAATATGTTTTATAAATCATGTAAGGTATATATCCTTCAATGTGATGACAGAATTCGAAAAGAGAATGTCATTTCCAATCAAAATGAAATGAATCGTTTGTTGGATTCATTTACTCTAATAGGGGGAGGTAACACCGATTTTAGGCCGGTGTTTAGCTATGTGAATGATTTGGTGGATCAACAAGTATTTCAAAATCTTTGTGGTTTACTTTATTTTACAGATGGAAAGGGCGTTTATCCAAAAAAGTGTCCAGCTTATAAAACGGCATTTATCTATTTAGAAGATTATGATCAAAGTAAAGTGCCTTCTTGGGCAATTCAGTATAGATTGGAAGAAAAGTTATGAATATATTACAGGCAAAAAATGAAATAAAAAATACCGTAAAGGCTTATTTATCAAAGAATCAATTTGGTGAATATGAAATTGAATCTAAGAATCAACGACCTTTATTGTTGATTGGTCCTCCGGGTATTGGTAAAACACAGATTATGGAACAAATATCGAAGGAATGTCAAATTGGACTTGTCAGCTATACAATTACGCATCATACGCGTCAAAGTGCGGTGGGACTTCCTTTTATCCAAGAAAAAGAATTTCAAGGCAAAACCTATTCAATTACAGAATATACAATGAGTGAAATTATTGCGAGTGTCTATTCAAAAATGGAAGAAACGGGTTTAAAAGAAGGAATTCTATTTATTGATGAAATCAATTGTGTATCGGAAACATTGGCTCCTACAATGCTTCAATTTTTACAGAATAAAACCTTTGGAAATCAGAAGGTCCCAAGTGGATGGATCATTGTGGCTGCAGGAAATCCGAGTGAATATAATAAATCAGTTCGTGATTTTGATGTTGTGACAATGGATCGTATTCGTTATATTCATGTAGAAACGGATTATTATGTTTGGAAAGAATATGCGATCTCAAAACATATTCATCCAATGATTTTAAGCTATCTAGAATTAAAACCTAACAATTTTTATACTGTTTCAACAAGTGTAGATGGTATGGAATTTGTGACGGCTAGAGGCTGGGAAGATTTATCGTATTTATTATATACATATGAAAAGATGCATTTGGACATATCGCAAGATACGATTTATGAGTATCTACACCATGAAGATATTGCAGAAGATGTTTTCGCCTATTATTTGGTCTATAAAAAATATCAGGATGATTATGGCATTGATGATATTTTAAATGGAAATGTATCAAGTACGATCTACGCTCGTTTGTTTAATGCGGATTTTGATGAAAGAGTATCTGTAGTCAATTTAGTGATGGACGGTTTATTAAGACAAGTGAATATATATTCTTTTGAAAAACATTGCACAGATTTATGGTTTGGTTTCTTGAAAGAATATCGAAAAGATATGGATTCTTCTTATTTGGACCATGTAAAGGAATTTATAGCTTTGTATCATGATAAGTTGCAGGCTGAATTATTAAGTGTTGCTCAAAAACATGAATATGAGTTTGTCTTAGAACAGATACAAAAGGTGAGTGTGGATGAAAGCCTAGATTCTAAGTCGCGTTTTGATTGTAGTACAAAACCATTCTTTAAACAAAAAGAAAATATGGAGTCGATTGAATCGGATTTGAAACTTCAAATAGAAAATGCGTTTGAATTTATGGAAAGTGCATTTAAAAATGGTCAGGAAATGACAATATTTGTCACAAATTTAACAATGTCAGCTGAAATGGCTTTGTATTTAAGTTCACATACAATTGGTATATATGAAAAATACAAACAGGTTTTATTGATTGGTAGTCAAAAGGCAAGACTACTAGATGAGTTAGCTCATTAAAGAAAGGAATTATATGGATTATTCAGAATTAAAATATGATGTGGAAGAATTTGAGTAGGATCAAGATAAAAAACTTCCACAACCACCTTTGGTAAAAGAGGCAATGCGAAAGGAATCCATTGAACTTCCTAAAAATTTTGATACGCTACAAATCTGTTCAAACTTTCTAGATATTATTAATACACGTCATAGTAGTCGTGTGTATACGCAAGAGCCAATGTCCTTATTAGAACTATCTTATATTCTTTGGACTTGTCAAGGTGTGAAACAAATTCGTGGCAAAAAATATGCGACTTTGCGTACAGTACCTTCTGGAGGAGCACGTCATGGTTTTGAACTATATTTTGTATGTCAAAATGTAGAAGGATTAGATCCTGGAACCTATCATTATTTACCTATGGAACATCGTATTGAATTTTTAAATCCTATTGACAAAGTATCCGATGTTTTGGCATCTTCCTTATGTGATCAATTATGGGCTTTAAAAGCCAATGCGATTTTCTATTTTAGCTACATACCATACCGAACGGAATGGCGTTACGGTCATCTTGCACATCGAATCGCATTGGTCGATCTTGGTCATGTGGGTGAAAATATCTATTTGGCAAGTACAAGTATTGGCTTAGGAACTTGTGGAATTGGTGCTTGTGTGACATCAATTTGTGATGAAATGTTTGAATTGGATGGCGAAAACGAGTTTATTCTTTACTCGCAGCCAGTTGGGAAGGTGAATCCAGAGGATTTTGCGAAAGAAAAATCTTTTTATGAATTTGTTGAAAAAGAAGGCTTATAATGTGTTAAAATAGATTGGAACTAAGGAAAATATATTATGAGTAAAAATGATAAGAATATAGATGCTTATTCAAAAGCACTTTTAGATAAAAAAACAGAATATAACGAGGAACTGAAAAAACCGAAAGAGGTTCATCAGATGACAGAAGCTGAAAGAAGACTTGCAGAAAAGACAATGTCTTCTGCTTTAGATATGCTTCGAAAAGAGCGTGGACAAAAAACTATTGCGGAAGAAGAGCGTCTTTATGAAGAAAATAAAGTTGACTCCCAACATATGGAGGATGATTTTACAACTTCATCTATTGAAAATGAGCAGTCGAGTGATGCATTAGATCTTGTACATACGATGTTGCAAGATATGTCAAATGAGGATGATGAATTATTGCCTTCGCAAGTAAAGAAATTAAAAGAAAAACAAGAAAAGAAGGAAAAAAAGGAAAAGAAAGAAAAACCAAAGAAAGAAGAAGGACCTAAAGAAAAGAAATCGAAGAAAAAGAAACCTATGAGTAAAATCACGAAAATCATTTTAGGATTTATCTTATTAGGTGTAGCTGCTTTAGGTGTATATTCATATAAAGTATTAGTTTATGATCCACAAAATATTGTTTCGCCGGCTCAACAAAAAACATATGATAAGTTAGTATCGTATGCGGATGAATATGGAGATAATATGATGTCGGATGCTGAAAAGCTAGAACTTATTGACTTGAATTCTGGGTATAAAAAGCTTTTAGATAAACAAAAAACGTCAATCAATGCATATTTTAAAGAACAAACAGGTAAGTCTTATACGGCTTTATTAAAGGAAGTAAAAGAACTTCAAAAGACAAAAGAGGATGTGAAGCTTCCAGCCTACCAGCAAATTGTTGGATTATTAAATGGTTGGGATGCAAAGTCGGATGAAGAAAAGATGGCTGTTGCCGATATGCAGTCGGTGTATAGTTCTTTATCAAAGAGCTTGAAAAAGGAAGTGGATTCTTTATCGAAATCAAAAACGGGAAAAGATTTTATTGATTTATGTAAAGAACAAGCTGAATTAAAAACGGCAGCTCAAGAAAAGGCTCAACAAGAAGAGGAACAAAAGAAGTCTGAGAATGCTTCAAAAATTCAAGAATATCAAGCTAGTTTAAATAGTTTGCAGCAAGATTATGATACATATGCGCAATATGCGCAAAGTTTGGAATCGGAATTGGCGGATGCTAGTGATGAAGATCGTTCACAGATTCAATCGCAAATTGATACAAACAATCAAATGTTGTATTCTTTGCAGCAACAGATCGCATATTATCAGCAACAAATTGCTGCTTTACAATCTTAGAAAAAAAGACTATCCTTATGGGTAGTCGATATGCCGACTTAGCACAGTGGTAGTGCAACGCACTCGTAACGCGTAGGTCATTGGTTCAAATCCGATAGTCGGCACCATGATTTAAAATCAAGCTGGTTTATCCAGCTTCTTTTTTTGAAGGAGTATCTATGAGTTTAGATGAAAAAATGATATTGTTGGCGACATGTTTTCTTTTTTTACCTTATCAAGTCGCCAGTGTTTTAATTGTATGCATATTGGTACAGGCTTTTTGTCGTCATAAATTAGTGGATGCCATAAAAAATCAAACAGGAGCTATTTTTTTATATGGTTTTATCGGGTTGGAATTGATTGTTACGATTTTATATTCAAACTGGAATGGTTTTGGCAATACATGGCTATTTGTGTTGATTGGATTCTATGGAGCTTATTATCGAAAAAGCATCACAAAGAACACTTTTGAAAAGATGTGTGATCTAATTATTATTCTATCTATTTTTGCAGCTATTTATGGACTTTATCAATTTAATCAGATTTCAATTGCGAATGGGAGAAGCTTTTTAGAATTTCATATCTTTAATTCACCAAAGCGAAGAATTACATCGACATTTATGAATGCGAACATTTATGCGATGGTCATTGATTTTGTATGTGTCATGTGTATGTATCGTTTTGTGAAAAATGACAACATTCTTTGTAAGATTGGTTATGTTATTGTGGCATTATTTAACTTCTTTGTGTTATATCTAACGGGATCTAGAACAGCACTCTTACCTTTTGTACTGATTTTTCCTATCTTTTTATATTGTGTTCGTTGGAAAAAATTATTTATTACATCTATTGTATTGGAGTTGTGTGTATGTGGCTTGGTGTTTTTAAAACCAACGTTGATCCCTAGAATGAGTGATATGTCTACGTTTGCCTCTCGTATCAAGATTTGGAAGACGGCATTTATGTGTATTTCTATGTATCCACTTTTTGGATGGGGACCACAGACATATAAAAAGTTTTATCCTTTGGTGCATGGTCATAAGGCACCGCACGCACATAATATTTATGTAGATTCCATTTTATCGTATGGTGTTGTTGGTACAATTCTTGTACTAGCTTATACTTTTGTGTTAAATAAAGAAATCTTTACTTCGAATACAAGAAAAGAAAATCCAGCTTTATTTGGTATGATGATGTGTTTTATGGCGATCGTATTGATTTATGGGTTGTTAGATTGCACACTCAATATTGTTGCGACAGGAACTTTATGTTTTATTATTTTAAATAGTGCTTGCATATACAAAGAAAAATAAATACAATAAATTTAGAAGACAGACAGTAGAAGGAGTTTTATGAAATATATATCTCTTTTTGTCTGTTTTTTTATTGGTCTTCAAACACTAAATGTGCCAGATTATGAAAGGTTAATTTCAAATATAGAATCAAAAGTAGAAATAATTGATGAAAGTAAGGCCAGTTTTTTATCTTTAAAATGTAGAGATGTTTCAAATGCGATTCAAATTGAACAAGAGGATTTGAATTGTAGAATGGATTCTCAAGGTCAAAAATTAGAGGATCTTAAATTAAGGTATACACAAAAAAAGAAGTATTATGAATTCAAAAAGCTAGAGTATGGTTTAGACTTAAATGCGATTCAAAAACAAGATTTGATGTTTCAATCATATTGGATCGATAAGGATTTAACGAAATGCTTCAATGAATATAAGCGTAGTCAGATTCAATATTTAAAAAGTAAGAAACAATGGAAAAAGAATAAGCATAAGCTTGATCTATATGAATCTTATTTAACTCGTTTAAATCATTGTCAAAAGCGTTTATTTGAGCGTTTTTCAAGCTTGAGTTATTTTGATGATTCGTCTTCGTTTGACCAAGATTCTATGATTGCCGGAAATGAGGCATTACCTGGATATGGTGGCTATGAAATTTTAGAAAACAATGGTATGACTTGTTTGGTTGATGGAAATTATGCGATTGATACATATAGTTCTTTTTGGCAAAATCCGGTTGAAAATGGTACAATCAGTGCTAGATGCTGGTCATATCCAGATGGAAGTCTTCATTTGGGTTTGGATATCGCAAGTAGTATGTATAGTGATGTGTATGCCCTAGCCAATGGCATAGTATTGTATGCGCATGCACCTGTAGAATCTAATAATGGATATCTTGGAAATATGTGTGGATGGCCAAGTGGAGCTGGTAATTCGATTTGTATGGTGGTAGCTGTTCATGATAAGTTATATGCGGTTAGTTATGCGCACTTGTCTAATGAAATCTATGTAACAAGTGGCCAGCAAGTCAGTCAAAAAACAGTGATAGCGAAAAGTGGAAATAGTGGAAATTCAACAGGTCCTCATACACATATAGAGGTGTTTGAGTTAAAACAGGATTTGAATTCGACTGTAGAATATTTTAGAAACAGTGGTGCTGATTTTTCTTTTGGATGTGGCTTTAATGCAGCTGCAACATGCTCAGACTATGCGTGTCGTATAGATCCTGAGATAGTTTTGGAGGGTTTATGAGTCAAGAAATGTATTTTTCGCGAATGAAGGAATTATTAAAAGATGAATATGATGCATATATGGAATCTTTATCAAAACCTTTATATCGCGGTATGCGTATTAATTTAAAAAAGGCAGAAATCAATGAATTTGATCATTTAGAAAGTCCAAGTCAATTTTGTAAGGAAAGCTATTATGTAGATAAACCCTTGGGAAATCATCCTTACCATATTTGTGGATGCTTCTATCTACAAGAACCAAGTGCATCGAGTGCAGTCGAAATCTTGGATGTGCAAGAAGATGATTATGTATTAGATTTATGTGCAGCTCCTGGTGGGAAGAGTACGCAGATTGCTTCTCATTTAAAAAGTGGGTATTTAGTATCGAATGAAATTGATGCGAAAAGAGCACAGATTCTTTTATCCAATATAGAGCGTATGGGTGTTAAAAATGTAGCTGTAACCAATTCAAGTGTAGATAAGCTTGCGAAAGTATTTGATTGTTGTTTCGATAAGATATTAGTAGATGCTCCTTGTAGTGGTGAGGGTATGATTAAAAAGCATGATATTGCCTTGAATCATTGGAGTATTGAAAATATTGAGCTTTGTGCAGCTCGCCAAAAAGAAATCTTAGAATATGCGTATTCGATGTTGAAACCGGGTGGTACTTTGGTATATTCAACTTGTACATATGCTTTGGAAGAAGATGAAGATGTCGTTTTATCTTTCTTAGAAAAACATGAAGATATTCAACTTGTGGATCCTGAAGTTTTGTGGGGAAGAAAAGGATTTAAAGATTTAAATGTGCGTCGTATCTTTCCAATGGATGGTGGTGAAGGCCATTTTATTGCCAAATTCAAGAAACAATCTGGTGTTGCAGGTAAACTTCCAGTTTTAAAATCTAAAAAGATAGATAAGATTACTGAGAAATTTTTGAAGGAACAATTGAATACATTACCAAACTATTATTATGTAGATAAAGATCGAGTCTATGGTATGGATGTTTGTTTTGTGGATTTTAAAAAAGTAAAAGTATTACGTCAAGGCGTATATTTAGGAGATGTTATTAAGAATCGTTTTGAGCCAAGTCATTCTTTTTATATGGTTGCAGATTTTGACTATAAAAGAAAAGTAGAAGTAACGCTAGAAGAGATGGATCTTTTTATGCATGGTGAAGTTTTACAAAAGGAATGTGAAAAAGGGTATGTAGCCGTATGTTTTAAGGGGCATCCGTTTGGCTTTGGCAAGAGTGATGGAAGGCAAATCAAAAACAAGATTCCTAAAGGACTTCGTTTATTGCCAAATTCACATGTGAATATAGACTAAAAATGCCAGGAAAATTTATTCCTGGCAATTTTTTGCGATTTCTTTTGCGATATTATAATAGTCTTCTAATTGATCATCACTTGGTGTGTAACATTGATTGATGACATCGTGACAAGATTCAATTCCAGATTGTTGCATCCTTGTATCGATTTCTTTTGCGACTTGGTTAAACCATCCGTATGCGGCAAAGGCCAATCCTTTTTTATTTTTCAATTTACATGGACGAATGTGTTCAAGGAAAGCTGCAACACTTGGTGCCATGACATTGTTGTAGGTTCCAGATCCAATACATACGACTTTAGCATCCATGATTTCGCGCATGACAATGCTTGATTTTGTATCCGATAATTTATAGACTTTTACATCCATACCAGCATCATTAAATCCTTCAGCTAAGCTTTCAGCAATCTGTTGTGTATGTTTCCATACAGATTCATATACAATAACGGCTTTGTTCTCTGTTTTTTGAGCTGCGATACCTTTATAAGTTTCAATGATATCACCAATATAGTCTTTCCAGATAATACCATGGGCAGGCATAATATATTTAATGTCTAAATTCATACCTAGAATAAGGTTTAATTTAGCTTGTACCGGTGTTGTATATGGTAGAACAATATTCGCAAAGTATTCTTTGGCTTGTTTTAAACAATAAGCTTTATCTAATCCTTCATCTGTTAAGTTAAAGTTTACAATGTGTTGTCCAAAGGCATCGTTTGAGAATACAGTTTTTAATTGTGGACAATATGTCAACATGTTATCTGGCCAATGGATCATTTGCATTTCGACAAAGACGAAATCATATTTTCCTGTGTTGATTGTATCGTTTGTCTTAACGACTTGATAAGGTACTTGATCAAAGTATTGTTCAATCATGTTTTTCTTTCCGGAAATAGATGCATAAACTTTCGCATTTGGATATTTGGCATATACTTTTTTAAATCCACCAGAATGATCCGGTTCTGTATGTTGAACAACGATATTGTCAATTTCTCTTCCATGTAGTACGGATTCCACTCGTTCTAACAGTTCTTCTGTAAATTCTTCTTCTACTGTATCGAATAATGTAACTTCATCATCTACCACTAAATAGGCATTGTATGTACATCCTTCATCAATTGGATATAAATCACCATGGAAGTGGCGGTTGTTTAAGTCTCTTACTCCGACCCAGTATACGTTATCTATAATT
>OHIR01001344.1_pt1 | contig 11184 bp, 10 predicted proteins | sample 1568301 | NCBI WGS metagenome assembly OHIR01 (sample SAMEA3879539, study PRJEB24766) | human gut metagenome | biome: human-associated habitat; feature: feces | place: USA | collected 1985/1987
TCTGATACACCTGTTTTTGAAAACAATTATTTCGTGGAAAATGAAAATGTCCCGGCTTGCTTTAAGTACCAGGATGCTGGAATAGAAAAGACCCTTGACTTTATGAAAACGGAAGATTTCTTTAATGAAATCACTGCTGCTGGCGGCAATTATCGATTTAATTCTAATGGAACACCCCTTTTGCCTGCACCGAAGTATACGGTTTCTTTTGTCGTAACACCTGCCGAGTTGGCGAATGTAGTCATTAAAGTGAATGGTCAGGAAGTAGCAAACCCTGTTAATCTGGAAGCGGGTACTTATACAGTTGAAGTCAGCGCAGCTAATTGTGAGGTTTCCAATTCCAATATTACGATTACGGCTGATACAGCAACTCATACGCAGACCATTGCAATGACTTATTTACCTGCCGACTACACTAAGGTTGACGAAGCCATTGCCAAGGCAAATGCACTGAACAAGGACAACTACAAGGACTTCTCTGCTGTAGAAGCTGCTGTCAAGGCTGTTGTCCGTGGTAAAAATATTACGGAGCAATCTGAAGTAGACAAGATGGCAAAGACTATCGAAGATGCGATTGCTGCTCTTGAGAAAAAAACTGCCAGTACCAAACCGGGAACATCCGATAAGAGTCCGCAGACCGGCGATACAAGCAACCTTGCACTGTGGATTGCCCTGTTGTTCATCAGCGGCGGTGCAGCCATTGGCACAACGGTTGTAAGCAGGAAGAAAAAGTACAACAGATAATTGAATAGCGTTCCCTTGCTCCAGCTTCCGAGCAAGACAAAAGCGTCGTAGAAATACGGCGCTTTTTTGTTACCTAATTATTGAATAGAATATACGAGACTTGAGTTTGGATTAAATCTGATTGAATAATAAGCTTTTATATTCTTCGTCACCAAACTGCACAGTACCCTGCTGTAAGAGATGATGCGGATTTAAAGTTTCTTTCGACACCTCATTGTAAGGTTCGTAATTCCTCATACGAATTTGCCGTGCTGAGCAAAAATAAAATTCTGAGAGATTTTTGAGAGACGCAAAGTCTGAAAAATGGCTTAAATAGGCAGTTTTGAAAAAAGATTGCGAGCCTCTGACTCTCCAGTGTAACCTTAATGATACAGTAGAGTTTCAACACTTCCCTATGTATTCAACATATAGGCTTAAAAAGTCTATAACAGCCGTAAAAAGCACCGAAAAAGTGCTTGAAAAAATCCTTGATTTTAAGTCAGAGAGTTTTTGAGAGATTTTAAGAGACGGCTAATTTCAAAATTCCAAAGTCATTTTAGTGCGATTTAGGGCATTTATGACTGAGACTTTTGAGAGATATCGCTCAAATCAAAATCGTAACACGAATTGAAATGAGCAAAACTCCGAGCGAATACAGAAAATCATATTTATAACCGTTGACTTCATAAAAGCTCGGGTGTATAATCAAAAAAATAAAGCTGTCTCGGCTGATGAAGACTATAAATTTTGCTGTTTCTGAACACAACAGCAGAGTTTACAGTCTTATTTTTTTGTAGGTGGTAATATGAAATTTAAAAAATATGCAGCAAAAACGCTGATGATCGTTATCGGATCAATAATATCCGCATACGGAATTACGCTTGCAATAGGCGCAGGTTTCGGCGGCGCAACACTTGCGATATTGTGGCAAGGGCTGACGAATGTGACAGGTATGTCAATCGGCACATCGTCGTTTGTTGTGGCTGTGGCAATGATAATTTTTGCCCTTTTCTATGACAGAAAACAAATCAATATCGGCACAATTCTTTACCAAATCATTTACAGTTTTTTCGTAGATGTATTCACAAAAATTCAGCATTATACAGATATTAAAGCGGTTAATTTTGTTATAATGCTGCTTGGCATTGCTATATTTTCGTTCGGAACGGGGATTTACTCAGCCGCTGATTTCGGCAGGGGCTCATATGAAGCAGTCACATTTTCGCTTGCCGAAAAAAACGGTTGGAAAATCAAAATCGTACGAATGGTTCTTGATATTATAATGGTAATTATCGGCGTTTTGCTCGGCGGTAAATTCGGAATTTGCACAATTGCCACCGTTTTGCTCTCCGGTCCGATAATTCAGGCAACCGTAAGCACTGTTAAGAAATCAAAGATTTTAAAAAACATTTCTTAAAATTCTCATACAAGCCTAAAAGTGATAAGACATACAAAAAGGATGGAATTCGATTTTGAACAAGTCCGTAAAAAATGGACAATAGAATAAACGGAGTTAAGATTATATCCGCTAACGAAAACATTAGCGAAGGCTCAAAAGGCATAATTCTTGAATACGTACTTGAAGGTATGGCTGAATATTATTCAGCAGACTTATCAGAGAAAGTCATTTTGCCGATGATCGTACTTAAATGCTTTGATGATATTCTTTCCCCTACCCTACCAAAGAAGCCGTTGTTAAAAAGGCTGAAGAACTTCAAGCACAAGGTATGATTTCAGTTATTGACAAAGTAATGGCATTATTATACTATGACAGCGTGAGTTAACAGTAAACCAAAGAACAATATGTCGATCATGAAAGAATGCTCCTTTGTGTTTCCCGTGCTTATGATTATTACAAGCAAAATAGCTATTGACTAAAACATTTACACAAAATCAGTGTTAAAAATATAGCCGATGCAACAAAAACAAAATACCACTGAATTTGGAGAAAAATTATGATTTTTAAGAAACCTGTTTTATCAGATGGAATTACAGAAAGCACTTTTGAATGCAAAAGAGATGGATTGACGATTCGTGGAACAATCTACCGTCCAAAAGGAGATCATCTTCCGATTGCAATTGTATGTCACGGATTTATGGCATGGCAAGACAGTGTGAAACATTATGCGGCTTTTTGGCTGAAATGGGATATGTTGCATTTACATTTGATTTTTGTGGCGGTTCTGCTATGTGTGGAAAAAGTGACGGAAAAACCACAGAGATGTCTGTTCTGACAGAAACCAAAGATCTGAAAGCGGTCATTGAATATGTTAGAAATCTTTCCTATACAGATTCTGAAAAAATTTTATTGATGGGATGCAGTCAGGGCGGTTTTGTGTCTGCTTTGGTGGCAGCAAAGAACAACTTTCCGATAGAAAAACTTGTCCTGTTTTATCCGGCATTGTGTATCCCGGATGACGCCAGAGCCGGAAAAATGATGATGGCAAAATTTGATCCGCAAAATGTTCCCGATACTTTCCGCTGCGGACTGATGAAATTGGGGTGTTGCTATGCAATGGATGTCATGCAAATGGATGCCTTTGCAGAAATTAAGAACTACGCCGGCAGGGTGTGCATCGTGCATGGTACAAAGGATAAAATCGTAGATGTTTCTTATGCCAAACGTGCGGCAGAAGCATATAAAAGTACGATGCCGATCGGAATGCAAGATTCCAAACGGGTGCAACTTCATTTTATAGATGGCGGAGGGCATATGTTTTCGAAAAAGCATGATGTCATTGCAATGAAATTATTAAAAGAATTCGCCGCAAAACACGAATGATTTTCATCTGATACCATATGGACAAATCTCCACCTTTAAAGACTTGACAGTTGATATAATCTGCCATCACCTCGGAACATTCGTGTTCCGAGGCTTTTTTATGCCCGAATACTGCTTTTTACGGCGGTATTCGAGCAAAGTGTCTGCGTTCTTTGCAAAATTTCTTTTATATTTTTCAAGGTGTACTCGGTCGGAACTCCTATGCCGATGTCATTCGTTCCGAATAAAATCACAAGATTTTTCGGGTTTATGTTCAAGGCGTTACATTCGAGCCTTTCCAACAATCTGTCGCTGTCAACGGCAAACAATCCCGCACCGATTGCGCCGCAAAATTCAGGCTTATCGGATATGAAAATCTTTGTGTTCAACCGCTTTTGCAACACTTTTTTCAAAAACGTGTTTTCGGGCAGATGAAATAGTCCCCCTTGGCTTGCAACTAAACCTAAAAATCGCATAATTTTTAAGGCTTTTGCCCTGTTTTGGGCAGAAGCCTTTTTGCATATTTAATAAGATTTTCTTCTTCGTGTAATATTAAATGTGTCGGCTGTAAAATTAACAAAAATCTAATTGGATTTTCATTGACACATATAACACCTTACAATATAATAAAAGCAAATATATAGCTTATAAAGGAAGTTCCTTAATGACAAAAAAAATAACCGCAATATTCTTGGCATTGTGCATGGCAATTTCCGTTTTGCCGATGACCATTCAGGCGGCATCAAAGCCCGATATTAAAGTTGGCGACTATGTTAAAATGGGCGCGTATAACAATGCCTCAATTCTTTGGCGATGTGTAAGCATTGACAATAACGGACCGCTTATGCTTGCAGACAAAATTGTTGACACCCTTGCATATGATGCCAAAACAAATGACAACAGCAATTCAAAATCACACAGCAGAAGCTATAAGCGTGATGATTACGGTTCTAACTATTGGAAAGACAGCAATATGCGTTCTTGGTTAAATTCGACCGCAGCTGAAGGCAAAGTCGATTGGCTTTGCGGCAACCCTCCGAAAGACGGATATGTAAGCGGTGTGGGAGCGTACAACGAAAAAGCGGGTTTTCTCAACGCTTTTTCAAAATCTGAAATTGCGGCAATGAAAACCGTTACCCAGCGTTCTCTCGTTTCTCATCCCGAATACAACAAGGGCATAGTTGATGGAGACGCAAATTCGGATTTGTTATACTACACCGATATTTCGGAAGCGGTGGCAAACTACGACAGTTCATATTTTGAAACTACAACCGAAAAGGTTTTTCTTCTTGATGTAAAGCAGGCTAATGCCGTGTGGAAAAATCTCAAAGGTTATTATGTTGCGTATAATAATGACGGTATGGCTTGGCCTTATTGGCTTCGCACTCCTGTTACCGATTGCAATCATGATATGCGTTATATCAGTTCATCGGGTCAGGTCGGTCGTTATGCTCCGTGGTATTCCGATTTGGGCGTAAGACCTGCATTTTATCTCGATTCCGAATATTTTGTTACAACTTCCGGCAGCGGCTCACAAAGCAGTCCTTATATCGGCTCTGCTCCAAATAAGCAAGAGGATGATTATACAATTTCGGAACCTGCCGAGGACGCAAATCCCGATTGGAATGTCAGCACCGAGCAAAGCATTCAGCTCACCCTCGGCCCGTGGTATTCAAATGACGGAAAATATTCTAATCCTACCATCCCTGTTTATACCATCCAAAAAACACGCAGCGACACGGAAAATATGGTTGTTGTCGTTTGCGGCGAGGGATACACAAAAAGTCAGCAGGGCAAATTCATCAATGATGTCAAACGACTTTGGCAGGACGCTATGAAATATGAACCGTATCGCAGTTATGCCGACAGATTCAATGTTTACGCTCTTTGCACAGCTTCCGAATCGACTTTTGACAATGGTGGAAGCACCTTCTTTGATGTTATAGTCGACAAATATAATTCGCCTGTTATTTCTAATAATCTCCACGGAAGTCAGTGGAAAAATCATATTTTTGAGAGATGTATCGGTCCTGAATTTATCGAGAAAATTCACGATGCTCATATCAAAAAAAAGTGTGATCCAAACACAATTCCGTCCGGTTCGGAATATGAGCCTTATTATTATGTTCACGATTATATTGCTCAGTTCGCTATGGTTGTAAACACAAAATCAGATTTCGGCGGTGCTTATAATAACCGTGAATACGGCTTCCATTATTTCATTTCGCCATCAGACAGTTATCGTGCGTCAAAAACTTTTGCACACGAGTTTGGACACGGTTTGCTCGGTCTCGGTGATGAATACAGTAACGGATATTTGCTTGACGATAAGGAACTTAAATCACTCAATCTTTCCTCGGTTGAAGACCCGGAAAAGATAAAATGGCGACAGCTTTTAGGTTTTAGAAACACATATACCTGCCGCAATGCTTACGGCTCAAAAATGCTTGTTTCAAGTTATGAGTGCATAATGAGAGACACAAACTATCAATTCTGTGAGGTTTGCCGTTTGCAGGGCTTCAAGCGAATGTCTCAGCTTGTTAAGGATGTAGACCTTTATGTTGCAACTCCCGAGGTTAAGGAATATACGGGCGCTTATTCAAAGCCGTCTGATTTTACCGACCTTGAAACAAGTTCATATTATAATTACACATATAATCGCAATGACCGACTTTTGAGCGGCAACAGCAAAAGCAGATTTAATACTAATATGAACGGTAAAAAAATCGAGCTTAGAACTGTTATTCAAAACATTTCAGATAAAAATGCACGACAATTAAAATTCAAAATGTGGATTAAGCACTCCGACGGAAGCGTTGCGACCGATTCATCGGGGAATCCGCTTCAAACAGTACAAACCTTTGACATTCCTGTTTGGAATGATAAGGCAAATTTCTGGCCGCTCGGTGCTTTGGATCACATCAAAAGCGACTTTAATTCAGGCTTAAAGAGTTGCTCGCTTATTTATCAAATTCCGTCTGATGCACAGCTTAAGAGCGGCGATACCGTGGCATTTCAGGTGCTCGATGAAAACGGAAATGTGCTTGCAGACGACAATACGGAAACACAGCGCTACACAACCGTTTCAATTCAGTATAAATTTGAGGACGGCTCTGAAATTCCAAACACTGCCGGCGGAACATTTACCGTGCCATACGGCACAAAGCTTGATTTAACACCGGCAAAAACACTTTATGATTATGAATTTATAAAGGTTGACGGCTTGAATAAGCCTATTGTTTCGGACGGAACGGTTGTTACATATTATTACAAAAATAAAAACGAAGAACACACTCACAATCTGACTTTGGTTGCTGCGAAAGCTGCCACCTGCACTACTGCGGGCAATTCCGCATACTACACCTGCGATGGCTGTGACAAGTGGTTCGCAGATGCAACAGGATCGGTAGAAATTACCGATAAAACCAGTGTGAAGATTCCGGCTCCCGGACATACCGCAGGCACAGAATGGAAGTCTGATGATACTAACCACTGGCATGAATGTTCTCGTTGCCACGACAAAAAGGACGAAGCGGCTCACGATTACGGTTCTGACAATGTTTGCGACACCTGCGGATATTACAAAACTGTACCGCACACTCACAATCTGACTTTGGTTGCTGCGAAAGCTGCCACCTGCACAGAGGGCGGTAAGGAAGCATACTACAAGTGCGAAGGTTGTGGCAAGTTCTATGAAGATGTACTCGGTACAAAGGAAATAACCGACCTTGCATCTTGGGGCAATATTGCTAAGATTGCCCACACCACAAAGCAAACCGTAACAAAGGCAACCCCAACAGCAAACGGCAAGATAGTAAATTACTGTTCGGTATGTAAGAAAACTCTTTCAACAACAGTAATTCCAAAGGCATCAAGCATAAAGCTTAAAGCAACATCATTAACATATAACGGAAAGGTTAGAACACCTAAGGTTATTGTTAAGGACAGAACAGGAAAGACACTTGTTAAGAATACTGACTATACTGTGTCTTATGCAAAAGGCAGAAAGTATGTTGGCAAGTACGCAGTAAAGATTACCTTTAAGGGTAAATACAGCGGAACAAAGACGCTTTATTTCACAATCAAGCCAAAGGCAACAAGTATTTCCTCACTTAAAGCAGGTTCAAAGAAGTTTACAGTAAAGTGGAAGAAGCAGGCTACACAGACAACAGGCTATCAGGTACAGTACAGTGCCTCAAGTAAATTCAGCAAGGCTAAGACCGTAACAGTAGGCAAGAATACAACAGTATCAAAGAAAATTTCAAAGCTTTCGGGCAAGAAAAAGTATTATGTAAGAGTTCGCACCTATAAGACAGTTAAGATTAACGGCAAATCCATAAGGATTTATTCAGGCTGGTCAAAAGCTAAGACTGTTACAACAAAGAAATAAAAACTATACCGTAACCTTTGATTCTGCCGGTGGCTCTGCAGTAACGACTCAGACTATCGAAGAAGGTCAGAAGGCAACCAAACCTGCCGCTCCTACCAAGTCTGACGATACCACCAAGCCTTCGGATGATGTTCAGAATCCGCAGACCGGCGACAACAGTATGAGTGGCTGTGGATCGCTCTGCTGTTCGTCAGCGGCTTCGGAGTTGTGACAACTACTGTTTATACTAAAAAAGAAAATCTGTGAAATAACAGATAGCTAACCATTTAAGGATGGCGGTAGCGGAGCTTCCGCTGCCGCCTTTTCCTTACGAAAAGGATTTCTTCGGAAGTCCCTTTCCGAAAGGCGGCAAAAAAAGCGCTTTGCCGATTTTCGGAAAGAAATCGAACAAGGAGAAATCAAATGGACGAACAAGAAAAAGAAATTGAAGAAATACTCAGAACATTTGACAAAGCACCTTCGCCTTCGTCAGAGAATAGTGTTCAAAATCAAGCATAGCAAAACAATAAGCAGCCTCGGCAAATTTCCCAAAAACCAACTGACACCGAACGGATTGCCCGCACATCAAATCAAACAGAATACAAAAGACAAGCTCAGTCAAGCAAAGGCAGGTATCTCTCCCCTACACGCAAAACCGCAATAAAGCGAAGAAAAAGGCAAAGAGCTGTGATTGTTTCGTTATTAGCACTCCTTTTTGTTGTTCTGATTATTGTGCTGATTTGTAAAGGCTGCTCTGGCAGAATAGATGCGCTTGCCGGCAAATGGGATTTTGATGGGACTACTGCCTATGAATTTGACGGCAAAGGCAGCGGTGCAATGCTCCTCACCCTTGCAGATTATGATTTTACCTATGAAATCAAGGACAATCAGCTATATATCGACTTTGTGAACGAATCGGCACATGACGCAACCTATGAGTTTAGTGTCAAAGGCGATACCCTCATCCTCATCGGCGGCGAAGGAACAATCGGCGGCACTTATGAGCTGACTAAGGTGCATGATAAAAAAGCAGACAAATAAGGACGGTGTTACGCTATAAAAAAGGTATGGAAAATCCTGATTTTATCTGTATGTATAACTGTTTTTTCTTTATCTGCATATCACATTTATGATTATTGGAAAGAAACACAGGACAGTCAAAGACAGAATGATGTGCTGATTGATAAAGCGGTAGAAACCGCACCACAAACACAGCAAACGGAGAATGGACAAACAGAATCTGCGATAAAGCCTGTTTCTGAAACTGCACCAATTACGGTAGACTTTGAGCGTTTGCAGGAAGAAAACAAGGACATTATTGCTTGGCTCTATTGCCCGGATACCGAAATCAACTATCCGGTAGTACAGAGCAAGGATAACGAGTATTATCTTCGCCGACTGCTTGACGGTACTTGGAATATAGCGGGAACGCTTTTTATGGATTACCGAAACGCCGCCGATTGTTCTGATCTGCATACCATTATCTACGGTCATAATATGAAAAACAACACGATGTTCGGCTCTCTGCCTAAATACAGTAAGCAGGAATATTACGAAGAACATTCTGTTTTGTATCTGCTCACACCAAAGCAGAATTATAAAGTGAAGCTGATCGCCGGATATGTTACACCGTCAGATTCAAAGGTGTATGAATTTGAGAAAACGAAAGAGGAACGCAGCGGACTGCTGAAAACAGCGCTGGATAATTCCTTGTTTACCTCCGGGACAACTGTATCCGATGAGGACAGACTGCTTACACTGTCTACCTGTTCCTATGAATATGACAATGCTCGTTTTGTACTGATGGGTATTTTAAAAGAAATCGGGTGAAATTTACTGTAATTTGCGGTGAGTCTGTTCGAGAAAGGATAAATGTATGGAAGCAAAACCAAGAATACTATATCTACTGAAAATCTTGTTGGAGCGTACTGATGAAGAACACCCGCTTTCTACAACGCAGCTCATCGGGATTTTGAATGAGGAATATGGGATTTCTGCTCACAGGACAACCATAACGAAGGATATAGCAGCTCTTGTGGAATATGGACTGGATATTGTAACCATTCATTCGACGCAAAGCAAGTATTTTGTAGCCAGCCGAAAGTTTGAACTGCCGGAGCTGAAGCTGCTGGTGGACGCGGTAGAATCCTCCCGCTTTATTACGGCCAAAAAGAGCGAGCGGCTTATTGAAAAGTTGGGTAAGCTCACCAGTGAATCTCATGCCCGCCAGTTGGATCGGCATATTTATATGGACGGCACCGCCAAACCGGAGAATGAGTACATCTATTACAGCGTGGATGAGATCCATAACGCCATTCAGAAAAAACGGCAGATCACCTTTCAGTATTACGAATACACCCCGCAGAAAGAAAAGATACTCAAGCATAACGGCTACCGCTATCAGTTCAGCCCGTATGCCCTTATCTGGAGCCGAGATTGCTATTATGCCGTAGGCTGGTCGGAAAAGCACGGAAAAATTGCACAATTTCGGGTGGATCGCATGACGGCAGTCGAACCGCTGGAACATACGGCAGTCCAGACACCGGACTTTGATCCGGCGGAGTATGTCCGCAAGGTGTTTGGGATGTACCCGGACAACCTCTGTACCGTAGAGCTGCTGTGCGATAATGAGATCATGCGCAGCGTCATCGACCGCTTCGGTGAAAATGTGCAGACGGAAACTGTAGATGAACAGCATTTCCGTGCCACAGTCGAGGTCGCGCCAAGCCCTCCGTTCTTCAGTTGGGTCTTTACCTTTAGCGGTAAGATTCGCATCGTCAGCCCAGCAGCAGTGCTGGAGGAAATGCGGGATATGGCAGCGTGGCTGAAATAATTTCTGGATGGTGTTCCCTGCGGGGAACACCATCTTTTTCACGTCTTGCCAATCGAACGAATGTTTGCTATACTGAGGCTACAGTGTTTCCAGAGAAGAGAACACGGATAGGAGGTGAGTTACTTGGAACAGACATTCGGCAGCTTCGTTCGAGAGAAACGGCAATCTATCGGATTGTCCCTGCGCACGCTGGCGGCAAAGCTGGACTTGTCGCCGGTCTATCTGAGCAACATTGAAAACGACCGCAGACCGGCGCCGACGCGCGCATATTTGGAACGGTTGGAGCAGGAACTGCATCTGAGCAAGGTGGAAACTGAGCAGATGCTGGATCTTGCCGCCAAGTCCCAGAATAACCGGGTATCCGCAGACCTGCCGGACTACATCATGGATCGGGAGATCGTCCGGGCCGCGCTCCGCACGGCGAAGGAGGCAGACGCCACAGACCAGGAGTGGCAGGAATTTATCGACCGGATCACCCAGCGCGCAAAGAAATCCAAA
>OHIR01001348.1_pt1 | contig 11150 bp, 11 predicted proteins | sample 1568301 | NCBI WGS metagenome assembly OHIR01 (sample SAMEA3879539, study PRJEB24766) | human gut metagenome | biome: human-associated habitat; feature: feces | place: USA | collected 1985/1987
ACTATAAATGGTATTTTAAAATATTCAATGGATTTTTCTAAAGAATGCCATGAAAATGAAACTTTTGATGAAGATATTCTTATTTCTATTGAAAAAATTTTAAAAATTGATAAAAATAATAAAGATATATTTGATTATCTGTTAGATAACACAGATAATTCTGAGCCAAAGCCAAAGTCAATTATTATGATACCTCCAGAGAATATTTCTATAAATGCTGTCATACATAAAAAAATATATCGGGACTTAAATTCAGATAAAGCCATCCAATTTATAGAAAAAATGGCTATAGATAATAATTTAAATTTAATTGCTTATTGGCGTTCACAAAGACATGAAGACATTTTTGCAAGCGGATATAAAATTTACGACTTATGTCAATTAAGTAAATATAAAAAAACTAATATCAACATTGATAAATTTTGCTGTACTGCTAACAATTTAGAACTTAGTGGTAAAAATTCGAGACACGGAAAATCAAATTCTAATATTCCTAAAGAGAAAAAAATCTCAATGGACGAAGCTGAAATAATTACAAATGAAATGATTGATATATACTTAAACGAAAAAAACTCAAAATAATCAGTCGGTAAATGATAAAAATGAAACTAGAATCAAGCAACTTTAAATTCTCCCCCATTCAAGAAAAAACCATAAAAAAGGCATTTAAATTTATTATTAAAGATGCGCAAAACAAAAAAGCTGACCCGAAGGTCAGCAAAAAGTAAGGGAGCTGTTGATAATGAAAAAAATATTGATGGTTTTATTAGCATTAATATGCTGCATTAGCTTAATTGGTTGCGGAGCCGATCCAAAGAAAGAAGCTGAAAGGTTAAATACAGAATATTATACAAATATTAAAAGTATATTCGAAGATTGGAGCAAAAATATGGATCCAATCGTACATAGTAACCAAAATTTTCAAGATTCAAATATACAGGTATCACAAATTACGCGTGATAAAACTTTACCTGCTCTCACTGATTTAAAATCTAAATTTGATAAAGAAAAATTTCCGGATGAGCTTAAACCTTTGCAGAATAGTTTAAATAATTTATTTGTAGACATGTTTAATTTCTATACCCAATGGTCTGAACCAGATGGTTTTTTCAAAATGGGTCCTCAAAATGCTACCGTAGAACTCTTACGTTTATCTAATAATATACTAAATTCTAGGTTGCGTTACGAAAACGAATATTCAATTATAAAAAATGGTAAATCTAACTATAAGCTTGATTTGGAACATTACAACAAAATAAAGCAAGGCGATTCATATGCAGAGGTAGCTAATATATTAGGAATGCCTGGCCAACTTACTTATTCATCTCAAGGTGGATATTACTGGTCAGAAAGCTATGAGTGGGTATTAGATAAAAAACGTATATCTGCAAAGTTTGAAAATAATAAGCTTAAGATTATATCGCAATTTAATCTTCAATAAAAAAAGCAGCCCTTAGCTGGGCTGCATATTTTAAACACATGTTGTGCAAACATACGTTTTATTTTTAGTATTTTATATGCAAACACTTGATTTGGAACGAATCAAATATTTTATACTTCTGCTTCAAAGTTTCAAAAATCTTATACTTTTTGAAAAATTATCGATAAAACCATTAATTAACGAAAGGAGTTCTTTATGCCTAACCTACCCTATTCCAACGAATTTGCAAAATTAATTATAGCGATTTATTGCCGTGTATCATCTGAGGACCAAGCTGAGCGAGGAACAATTGAAATTCAAAAGGAATTCGCAGCCAAATACGTAAATTTATACAATTTGGAAGTATTTGACTATTATTGTGATGATGGTGTTTCCGGAACTTTACCATTAGAACAACGCCCTGAAGGCAAACGCCTACTCGAAGATGCTGCTAAACAAAGATTTAATATGGTCATTTTTTACAAACTAGACCGCCTCGGTAGAAAGGTTCGAGTCATACTAAATGCAGTTAATGACCTTGATGCTTTGGGTGTTACCGTTAAAAGTATGACCGAACCATTCGAAAACGAAACGCCTACGGGCAAGTTTTTGCTTACAACGCTGGCCGGCATCGCCGAGCTCGACCGCGATACCATTTTGTCACGTATGTGGTCTGGGGCACAGTATGCAGCAAAACAAGGACGTTGGCTTGGTGGTGTAATCCCATATGGTTATATGGTTGCAGATAAAAAATTAGTTATTTCCACTGACCCTATCCCCAATTGCCGTTTATCAGAAGAAGATGTAATTAAAATTATTTTTAGAATGGCCGCTAAAGAAAAAGCCAACTGTGCTGAAATTGCTGATTACTTAAATTCAATAAAAATTCCGACTAGATATATGTTAAACGGCATAAGTGGTAAACGATATAAAAAAACTGCCGAGATTTGGCGCCCTAGCCGTATTTCTGAAATTATAAGGTCAACCACATATAAAGGTCTGCATCAATACGGGAAAAATGCTACTCATAAAAACAGTAAAATTATAACCAGAAGCGTTCCCGCAATTGTTTCCGATGAAATTTGGCAAGAAGCCAATAACACCATGAAAGATAACCGTGTTTCATGTAAACGTAATACTAAAAATCTTTATTTATTACAGGGCATAATTCGTTGCGGCCTATGTGGCTTAGCATATAGCCCGACATTTTATAAAGCTCGTAACACAAGTTATTACTGTTGTACATGTAAAGGCCAACAAAAAACAAAGTTTTATAATAGGGATACTTGCATAGGAAAACCAGTTCGTGTCGATTGGCTCGACAATCTGGTTTGGAGCAAATGCTTAGAGCTTTTAAAAGAACCAGAAAAAATATATGATGCTAAACCAAGTACTAATAAAGAGCCGCCTAATATAGTTCCTACTCCAACAGAATTTGAATTAATAAAAAGTCGAATACAAGAACTATCTACAGAGCGCGAAAAATTATTGGATCTATATCGCAAAGGTATAATCATTGAATCTGATTTGACAACACAAATAAATAAGTTATATTTGGAGGAAACAGAATTAAATAATAAAATTATTAAAATAGATAATCAGCCAAAACAAGAGCTTAAGCGCAGCAAAGCTTCTACTGTAATGGTGTTAAAAGAGTTTATTGAAATGATAAAGAACACAGATATAAATCAATTACCATTTGAACTAAAGCGTGAAGTTGTAAAAATGCTAATTGATAAAGTTTTTGTCTACACAAAAGTCGAACCAGATAAATTCTATCCAAGTATCAATGTTATTATTAGCTGGCGCTTTGATGCAGCTCCATTTAATATTGACTATATTGAGAACTACACGCTGACCACATTCCTGTTACAACGGAAAAAATTGAAAACTCAGTTACAACCAACACCACTGATTACGTTGACGCCGGTATTAAACTGCAATACACGCCGATAGTAAGCAGCGACGGTATGATAACTTCAGTTGTACATACGGAAGTCAGTACCCCCACGCTTATTTCCGAACTGAAAAACTACAAAATAACCAGCCGAAGTGCCACCACTACCGTCAGGATGCGCGATGGTGAAACTCTTGTAATAGGCGGTTTAATTAATGAAGAAGAACAAAAACGGCTGCAAAAAGTACCGTTCTTATCAAACATTCCGCTTTTAGGCGAACTGTTTAAAAACCGTACTACCAGCAAAACAAAAACCGAAGTTATTATGATTTTAACGCCGCATTTAACAAACCCCGGCAAATCTCCAGCAATTTACGATAGCAAATTGCTTGAAAGCGGCAGTATTTTTGATAGCAACAACTAAAAATATATTAAAAAAGAGCGGCTTGCCGCTCTTTTTTATGCAAAACAGGCATTATACAAAAGTATAATGCCTGTTTCAACTTTTATTTTTCTAACATCAGCAAAGCAACCGTTTCAATATGGCTGGTCATCGGGAACATATCCACCGGCTGTGCTTTTACTGCTTTATAACCGTTTTCCGTTAAAAATGCCATATCGCGTGCTAATGAAGCAGGATTGCATGATACATAAACAATTTTCTCAGGTTTTACTCCGGAAATGGCCGCCAAAACCTTTTTATCACAACCTGCGCGCGGAGGGTCAAGCAGCACTGTATCCGGCTTTACGCCGCTTTTTAACAGTGCCGGCATTTCCACGGCAGCATCGCCGCAAATAAACTCTGCATTTGCAATATTATTAGCTTTGGCATTTTCGTTGGCGTCTTTAATAGCAGGCTCAACAATTTCTATGCCGTACACTTTGCGTGCCTTTTGCGCCAGATACAGCGAAATAGTGCCGGTACCGCAGTAACAGTCAATAACCGTTTCTTTGCCGCTCAGCGCAGCAAAATCCAGCGCTGTGGCGTAAAGCTTTTCGGTCTGTGCGCTGTTTACCTGAAAGAAAGACAACGGCGAAATATTAAATTTTAAATTGCCAAGCCTGTCTTTAATTGTGCTTTTGCCATACAGAACACGGTTTTTAGCGCCCATAATGATGTTGGTACGCTTTTTGTTAATGTTCTGCACAATGCTTTTTAAACCGTCCACTTCAGTTTTAAGCATTGTTACAAGCTCGCCTGCATGCGGAATATCATAGCAGGCTGTAACAATTACAGCCATAACTTCACCGGTTTTAGCCCCTGCACGCCCCATAACATGACGCACAACGCCTTTGCCGGTAGTTTCGTCATAAGCAGAAATATCAAACTGCTGCATCCATTGGCGCACAACCTGCATAATTTTGTTGTTAGCCTGCTTTTGGATAAAGCAGTCATCAATATTTATAACGTTATGAGTTAAAGCCGCATAGCAGCCAATTTGTATTTTTCCTTCCGTTTTAGCTGCCGGGAACTGCATTTTATTGCGGTAATGCCACGGATTTTCCATGCCCAGCACCGGCAGCACTTCGCAGCCGGTAATATGCCCTATGCGCTCAATGGCATCTTTAACCTGCTGCCTTTTAACAGCTAACTGCCCTTCATAGCTTAAATGCTGAAGCTGGCAGCCGCCACACTTTTCATAAAAAGCACATTGCGGTTTAACGCGCTGCGGAGATTCTTCTAAAATATTCAAAATTCTGCCGGAAGCATAGGATTTTTTTACCTGAAATAATTTTACGGATACTTTTTCTCCCGGCAGGGCGCCGTGTACAAAAACCGTAAATCCATCAGCCTTGCCCACGCCTTCGCCGCTGCTGCCAAGCCCTGTTATATTTACTTCAATAATGTCGTTTAATTTAAATGGTGGTTGTTGTTTAGTCATTTCTGCCCCTGATTTTTATTATAAACTGCCATCCTGCATCCAATACAGCCTTACAGGCAGGTTGGATGCACCCGGCGGCGACCAGATAAAGCTGTATGTTCCCGGTTCCAAAACTCCAAGCTTAAGCAAATCGTCATAACTGTCGCCTATTGCCACTTTATCCTGCGGCAAAGGCAGAATTTTTTCTTCACCGGCTTTTTTCAGCACACCGTAACCGGCAAACAAACCGCCCAGCGGATTTAAATACATTGCCGCCGGTTTATTGCCGCTGATTGTAAAATTAACAGAATATACAATGCCGTAATTGCCGTAATTTACAGCATCTTTGCCTGTTGTGCCGTCCTTGCCGCGCGCAAAGCCCTGTTCTTCGGATGCCAGTTCAAGCATATACACCTTGTTGTTATCGGTATTCAGCGGCGCAGATACAGTGTAATTCCAGTCTGCATCGTCAAAAGTACCCCTTAACGGATGCTCGTCCATAGGCTGAACGGGTGCGTATTCATTGTATAAATCCAAATCTGTTTTTTCGTCGCACATAATAACACTTACCTGCACCGGTCTGTCAGTGTGTAAATCAATAGTGCCCACCAAAAGCTGCGCCGGTTCAAGCACATAGCCGCGGCCGGTTAAAAGCTCTGTATTGTTGCCAAAGCCAAGGTTTCCTTCCGTTTTATTATGAACGCCGGAAAAATATTTTTGCTGGGTTTCCTTGCCAACCTTTAAATAATGCCAGCCCGCATTGCCGATGCTATTGTTGGCAACACTGTATTTAACCGGGCGCATTTGTTCGTTGCTGAGTATAACGGCGAGTCTTTTATTGGTTTCCATTGCATTTACATGATGAAAGAAAATTCTTACATCACCGCTTACGGTATCACGGTATAAAACGCCGTTTCTGTAAACCATTTCCGGGCTGTCAGAAAAAATCAGCGTTGAACCGGAAGTGGTTTTCTGCGCAGTTACTTCTGTATAAGTTTCAGGCAAACCGCGCCCTGTAATAAGTTCATCAGAAGCAAAAGCGTTTAAAGGCAAAAATGCCATACAACTAATTGCCAGAGTTTGAAAACATTTTTTTAGCCTCACGATTAACCTCCAATAGATGTTTACTGTTTATTATAACACAAATACTGCAATTGTATTTTATTTTTACAGCGCAGAATTTAAAATAAATTGTTGCCGGCAAACTGCTTCCATATTAATAAAATAAGGTGTCAGAAACACCATCAATACCACTCGTATATGACTGCACCCCAAAAGTCTAACTTTTGGGGTGCAATTCACTCAACAGACGGTTTTGATTTATATTCTGTTTTTATACATCTTTTCGTAATACTTTTTGTATTCGCCGCTGATGATTTTCTGCCACCAGTCTTTATTAGCTAAATACCATTCAATAGTTTTGGCTATGCCATCCTCAAACTTCGTCTGTGGCAGCCAGCCAAGTTCATTGTGTATCTTCGTTGGGTCAATTGCATAACGCCTGTCGTGACCAGGACGGTCTTTTACGAAAGTAATTAAATCTTCACTTTTGCCCAGCGCCTTTAAAATAATTTTCACAACATCCAAATTGCTCTTTTCGTTATGCCCGCCAATGTTGTAAACTTCACCCTCATGTCCCTCGCGGATAATTAAATCAATCGCACTGCAATGGTCTTCAACATACAGCCAGTCGCGCACGTTAGCGCCGTCGCCGTAAACAGGCAGTGCTTTATCGTGCAAAGCATTAATGATCATTAAAGGAATTAACTTTTCCGGGAAGTGATACGGCCCGTAATTGTTGGAGCAGCGTGAAATTGTTACCGGCAACCCATACGTTCTATGGTATGCTAAAACCAGTAAATCCGCACTGGCTTTAGATGCAGAATACGGGCTTGATGTATGCAGCGGCGTTGTTTCTGTAAAGAACAAATCAGGCCTGTCTAACGGCAAATCGCCATATACTTCATCCGTACTTACCTGATGGTAACGTTTAATGCCGTACTTGCGGCAAGCGTCCATCAATACGCCCGTACCGATAACGTTAGTTTTTAAAAACAGCTCCGGCTCTAAAATACTGCGGTCAACATGGCTCTCTGCCGCAAAATTTACTACAACATCAGGTTTTTCTGCTTCAAACAAGTTATAAACAAATTCACAGTCAGCAATATCGCCACGCACAAACTTAAAGTTTGGCCGCTCCATCGCACCTTTTAAACTGCTTAAATTACCTGCATACGTCAGCTTATCCAAGCAAACAAATTCATCTTCCGGCTGATGCTTAAGCTGATAATATATAAAATTGCTTCCTATAAATCCGGCACCGCCAGTAACTAAAATTTTCATATTCATCATTCCATATCTTTTAAAATAAGCATTTACAATCTTTTAAAAACGGATTTTTTTTATCCTTTTCAGATAATATCGGGGTTTCTAAGCCCCATTCTACACCGATATCCGGGTCATTCCAGCATATTCCGGCATCAGCTTCCGGTGCATAATAATTATCTGCTTTATATAAAAATTCTACATCATCAGTTAAAGTTAAAAATCCATGTCCAAAACCGCGCGGTATTAAAAGCTGCTTTTTATTTTCTGCGCTCAGTTCCACGCTCACCCATTGTTTAAATGTAGGACTGTTTTTGCGTAAATCAACAGCTATATCAAGCACTGCGCCTTTTACACAGCGCACAAGCTTTGCCTGAGCTTTATCACCTTTTTGAAAGTGAATGCCACGCAGCGTTCCTTTTACCGTACTTTTAGAATGGTTGTCCTGCACAAAGTCATAAAAAAGTCCGGCTTCCTCCATTTTCTTTTTATTCCAGCTTTCCATAAAAAAGCCGCGGTTATCGCCAAATACATCAGGCTCTATTACTACTACACCATCAAGTTTTGTTTTAGTTATTTTCATTATTATCTGCCTCTAAAGTTCAATATTTTATTTTGCCGTCAGCAACTTTTTTAAGATACTGACCGTAAGGTGCTTTACCGTATTTATCAGCACTTTCTAAAAGCTGCTCTTTAGTTATCCAACCATTGTTGTAGGCAATTTCTTCCAGCACGGCAATGGGTATGCCGGTTCTTGTTTCTACAGCTTTAACAAATTCCGCGGCTTCGTTTAGGCTGTCTACCGTGCCGGTATCAAGCCATGCATAACCACGCCCCAGCGTAATTACATTTAATTTATCGTTTTGCAGATAAATCTTGTTTAAATCGGTAATTTCCAGTTCACCGCGGGCAGATGGCTTAAGTGTTTTAGCATACTTACAAACGTTGTTATCATAAAAATATAAGCCAGTGACTGCATAGTTGCTTTTCGGCTTCGCAGGTTTTTCTTCGATAGATACTGCTTTACCGTCAGCGTCAAATTCAACAACACCGAAACGTTCCGGGTCATCTACATAATATCCAAAAACAGTAGCACCAGTTTTATTAGCGGCAGATTGTTTTAAATGTTTGCTTAAACCTGCTCCGTAAAAAATATTATCTCCCAAAATCAAAGCACAGCTATCATTGCCAACAAATTCTTCACCCAAAATAAAAGCCTGTGCCAAACCATCCGGCAAAGGCTGGACTTTATAGCTTAATTTAAGCCCATATCTTTCTCCTGTGCCAAATAGTTTTTCAAAGTTCGGCAAATCATGCGGCGTAGAAATTATTAAAATCTCTCTAATGCCAGCAAGCATCAGCGTAGATAACGGGTAATAAATCATCGGCTTGTTATATATTGGTAATAATTGTTTACTTGTAACCATAGTAAGCGGATAAAGCCGTGTACCGCTCCCGCCTGCCAAAACTATGCCTTTCATAATTCACTGCTCCTTATAAAATTTATCAACAAAAGCTTCTACATCATACATTAATTGAATATTTTCTCTTATCTTATCATCGCTCCAGTTCCACCATTGTATTTTCAATAATTTATCTATAATCTCCTGTGAAAATCTATATTTAACAATCCTGTCCACGTTAACAACAACCGCATAGGGGGGGACATTACGCCTAATTATACTTCCTGCCCCGATTACTGCACCATCACCAATAGTAACGCCCTCAAAAATTATACAATTTGCACCAATCCAAACATCATTGCCAATAATAACTTCTCTTTTTTCAAGCGGACAATATTCCATATTAATATTTCTGTCTACAAAATCAAACTCTTTAAGCGCTAAAATAGGTGAAGTAGTTACCCATTCAATCTTATGATCATTAGGAACTATAACTGAACCACTTGCAATAGATGAAAATGCACCTACATTTTTTAACATTTTATGTTCAATAAATTCATATCCATAGGTATATTTTCCAATATGTACATTCTTATATTTTTCGTACCAATACCGTCTTAAATTATCACTTCTATCATATAATTTTTTAGAACGTTTTGTAATAAATTTTTGGCATTTATTACTTCCGGTTATAAATCTAATCAAAATCGTTAAAATATAATCTAAAAAACTTATGTTATATTTTCTATAAAGACTATTCATTATAATTCCTTTCATAATTGCAGTAAAATATAATTAGAGCAAAAAAAATGTATATTAGCATAAATCTACATTCATCTCTTAACGAATATTCAAAAGGTATAGTAAAAATATAACAACATACCCATCCTAAAATCCAAAATTTATCATCATAAAAATCTATCATCGTTTTTTTTATTTTTATAAATAATGGCGATAATAATAAGTAAATATATGTTAATGCTACAGGCAATCCACCTTCAACAGCTAATGATAAAATCAAATTATGAGGATCGCTAAATGGTCTTTCTTTAAAATTTTGACTATAAACGGTAGTCCCTCTTGTATATTCTCTAAAACCAGTAAATGATAATCCAGTAAGCGGATTTTCCTTTATTATGTCAACAGCAGCTTCAGCCATAGCTATACGCATACCTTCACTGCTTCTGTTATCGTATAAAGCACCTTTTTCTAACGCCACCATTTTATGTGATAAAATATTATTAGACGTAAAACTATTTATAACTATGAAACTACCACATATAAGCAAAATAATAGTAACTAAATACTTCAAATATTTTTTCTCTTTTGTAAACCAAAGCAATAAAATACCAAAAGCAATAATACTGCACACCGCAATCAATATTGCTCCTCTTGAACCAGTAAAAATAATTCCTATTCCAAAAAACAAACTATATAAACTCCATTTTAATTTATTATTACTTTCTTTAAACGTAAAATATAAACTCATTATAAAAGGCAAAGTTAATAAAAAGCCAACATAATTAGGGTCATATTTAGGACACACTGATAGTAAACGATTAAGATTATCAGAAAAAATTAAATGAGGATTATCTCTACCATCTCTAAATATTGTATAAAATTTATCAAGATATTCTCCGGAAAAAACTTCAATAAACCCAATAACTGTAAATATACTTGCTGTATTTACAAAATATTTTAAAAACTTTTTAACACCATTTTCTGAAAAATAAATACCTAAAAAGATAAAAAAGAAATAGAAATAAAAATTCTTCTTAATAATTCCAAAATTATCCCAAAAACTAATTTCATAATTAGCTAAAGCTGCAATAAATAGCCACAGACAGAAAAATGTTACCGCATAAAATCTGCTATTTAAAACAATTTTTTTATAATTACAAATTATAAAAATTAATGAAGCTATGCCAATTGTTGAATGAAAACTTGAAACAGGATAAAAACAATAAATTATCCCAAATAACAATAATAAATTAACATAATTTTTACTATTAATAATATTTACCATTCTATTAATCATCAAATTTCCCCACTTTGCCACGCAAAAAATCATAAAAAGCTTTACATTCGTATTTAGTATAATAAATATATTCCCTATTTAAAAAAATACCCTTAATCAACCTACGAATAGTTCTAAATGGGAATATAAAAAATTTTTTTATAAAAAAACAGGTTTTCCAAGGATTTTTAGCATATTTATTTATAAGCATTAATTTATTACGTTG
>OHIR01001349.1_pt1 | contig 11148 bp, 10 predicted proteins | sample 1568301 | NCBI WGS metagenome assembly OHIR01 (sample SAMEA3879539, study PRJEB24766) | human gut metagenome | biome: human-associated habitat; feature: feces | place: USA | collected 1985/1987
ATACATTTTCGGGATGGACGGTCCTGTGATATCCGCGTCCATGATTCCCACTTTATAACCAGCCTGTTTCATGGCGCATGCAAGTGATGCAGTCACAAAAGACTTTCCTACACCGCCTTTTCCACTGACAACGCCAATTACTTTCTTTACATTCGAAGATGGATTCATCGGCTCTTTTGCGATTCCGTTTCCACCTTTTGCCTTGCTCGGACAGCCCTCACAGCTCTCCCTGCTGCAGCTTGATGCGCTGCTGCAACTACTATTCTCTGCCATGTCTCATACACTCCTTTTATTTTTATTCATTCTTACAGACATTTTTTATTCTGCCCTGTCTTATCTGCCTGATTCCTGTTCCCGCTTTTTAAATATCTCCTGCAGTGACTCCGTATACGGTGCTCTTGCAATTCCGTATTCTGTGACGATGCCCGCGATCAATTCATGATCTGTCACATCGAATGCCGGGTTGAACACTTTGACGCCCTCCGGTGCCATGCGCTCTTTGTACCACATCTCGGTCACTTCCTCCGCCGGACGCTGTTCAATGTGAATATCAGCTCCCGTCCTGGTGTTCAGATCAATCGTTGAGGTCGGCGCACAGATATAAACCGGGACGTTATAATATTTTGCCACCGCAGCAACCACGGAGGTTCCGATCTTGTTTGCCGTATCACCGTTTGCCGCCACACGGTCACAGCCGACAAATACCGCATTGACCCAGCCGTTTTTCATGACGGTTGCAGACATATTATCACAGATCAATGTGACATCCACTCCTGAGGACTGCAGCTCGAATGCTGTCAGCCTGGCTCCCTGTAACAGCGGCCTTGTCTCATCTGCAAATACTTTAAAGTGATATCCCTTTTCCTCTCCAAGATAGATCGGTGCTGTCGCTGTGCCATATTTGCTGGTGGCAAGCTGACCTGCATTGCAGTGTGTCAGGATGCCGTCTCCCGGTTTCACTAACGTCAGACCGTACTCTCCGATCTTTTTGCAGACACGGATATCCTCCTGCCAGATCTCGACTGCCTCCGCTTTGAGGTATTCTTTAATCTTTGACACATCTTCACCGGCATGTGCCTCTAAAACACCCTGCATACGGTTCAGTGCCCAGCTTAAATTGACTGCCGTCGGTCTTGCAGAATCTAAATACTCTTTTTGTTTTACAAACTCTTCATGAAAAGTATCATAATCTGATGCACTGCCCTGTTTTGCCAGAAGATAGATTCCAAATGCCGCTGCAACTCCGATTGCCGGAGCACCTCTTACCCTGAGCAGGTAAATGGCATCCCAGATCTCTTCCGCTGTCTTTAATGCAATCAGTTCTATGCTTCCCGGCAGCTTTGTCTGGTCAATGATAATGATCGCATTATTTTCATCATCCAGGCGCACCGTATCATAATTCATGATATTGTCATTTTCTTTCTTTTGCTGCATATGAATGACCAATGCCTTTCCTGTTTCTTTTTACACTTCTTTCTATTATACACGCTAAATATATGATTTTAAAGCCTGCATACGGTACTTTTTAAGATACACCAAAAAGAAGACAGCATCTGCCCTCTTCTTTTAATGTCCACGTTCTTCCCTCTGTTTTTATGTACTGCTTTTTCCTCCAAAAAACCTTGAAAAGATCGAAAGTCTCCGCTTTTTTACCTCTTCTTTTTTCGGAAATCTCTCTTCCTCCGAATAATCCGGCACCCAGTCGATGTAAAATAAACGGTCATCCACATCCGTCCTTCCGTTAAAATGCCGGCACATATCCTTGATCACTTCCATCATGGCATCTGCCATCTTCTCCGCATCCTGCGCCATACGGTCACAAAACTCCATTCCGCGGTCCGGTCCCTCTTCTCCCCAGATGCAGTCATCACCGAGTACTCTCAATTTATTCAGACGATCTCTCTGATCCTTGACCATGCTAAAAAAACGACTCACTAAAACATTATGCTCTTCTTTATCCGTATAACACAAAAATTCCTCTAACAATGTACCTTCCGGGAAACCAATCTCGTAATAATCATTGTAAAAACGGCAGATCCGTTCTGCTGTTTTCCGGAACAGGATGCCGCTCTGCTGCGGCTCCTTCCAATAATGTGCTTCTGCATCCACAAGTTCTTTGTAGATCTCATCGTATGCCGCCTTGATTTTCGGATCTTTTATCTCACATTCCATCATAAAGTCAAAATTCATTCCCGTCTTCCTCCGCAAAGTTCACTCCAAATCACATTCTTTAAGCGTCTCGTCAGCGATGTTGTTCCCGCATCCTTAAGCTGCATGGTAAGAAGCATCGTAAGCCGGTCTTTCGGGCTGTTGCAAAAATATGCCCCAAGCCAGCCATCCCAGCCGTATTCTCCTATGGAAGTAAACATCGGAGATTTTCCCGGCTCTTTCTGGATTCTCAAAAGGTTTGCATAGGTATATCCGCGGATACCCTCCCAGCACTGGTCTAACACTTCCTGCTGCCATGACATGAGCGAGCCGTTTGTCATGTAATGTACTGTCTGCGGTTTTAAGATCTGTTTTCCCTGATAAGAACCTTCCTGCAGTAACATGGCTGCAAACTTTGCGTAATCGTCCAGTGTAGAGACCAGTCCTGCACCGCCAGATTCAAACGCCGGTACCTGTTTCATCGCATTCATGATACCAAGATGATTTTCCGTATAAAGTTCTAATCCCTGTTCCGTCCTCTGGTATACTTTTGCAAGGCGCTCCTGCTTGTTCTCTGGTACATAAAATGCAGTATCTTCCATGTCAAGTGGTTCAAAAAATTCTTCTTTCAGAAATTCGCCAAAAGTTTTTCCGCTGATGACCTCAATAGCCGCCCCAAGCACATCTGCAGAGGTTCCATACTGGAAACTCTCTCCCGGCTGGAACTGAAGCGGTATCAATCCAAGACGGTTTGCAACCTCCTGCGTTGTCATCGCATCCTCCAGATATAAATGTTCTTTGATCCTGTCAAAGAGCTTTTCCGTCTCCATGGAGCAGACACTTGTGACATCCCCGCCGTACATCAGACCGGATGTCATGTTAAGCAGATCACAGATCCTCTCCGGCCGGACCGTCGGCACAAGTTTTCCGCCTGATGCCACGATCGCATTGTGAAATCCCGGCAAAAATTCTTCCACGAAAGCTCCTGGATCAAGCAGCCCGCGTTCCATCAAAAGCATGGCAGCCGCAGACGTGACCGGTTTTGTCATGGAATACAGCCTTGCGATCGTATCCCGTTCGTATTTTTTACCAGCTTCAATGTCTGCATAACCGCCGGCTGCAAATGCCATTTCCTGTCCATCCCGGATCACCACAATATTTGCTCCGGCAATTTCTTCTTTTTCCACTGCTGTCTCTATCAGCCGTTCTAACTTCTGACTTAATTCCTTCATATTCCAAACCCTTTTCCCTGACATATCTCTCTTTTACGCAAGCAATTCTCTTAAATCCTTCTCCTCTGCACTTACAGACCCCTGGATCATTGCAGCACTTCCGCCACCTCTTGCACCTGTTTTTTCACGCAGCAGTGTGGCGATCTCTCTGCAGTCTTTTGTTTTACTTCCTATAATAAAATTATAACCGCCCTCTTCTTTTTCCACAAAAATGCCGCAGATCCCGGCATGCGTTTCCACAAGTCCATTGATGGCGTTACGCATGACCGGAGTATCCAGATCCGTTTCAAATAAAAGTACATTTTCCTGATCCGCCGGGATCTCTTTCATCTTCTGCTCCACCAGCTTTTGCTTTGCCTGCGCCAGCTTATATTTCAGATCCTGGTTGGACTGTTTTAATTTTTCCACAAGTTCTGGCAGTAACTCCTGATTGGCGGAAAGTGTACCGGAGATAGAAGAAATTACCTGTGATTTTTTCCGTTCTTCCTCCAGTGCACGGAACCCACTCAAGATACTGATTCTGACACCACCTTTATAATTAGAAAAACTCTGTACGTTGAGCATGCCGATCTCACCGGTTTTCTTCACATGTGGTGCACAGCATGCACACACATCCACACCAGGGATTGTCACAATGCGCACCTGTCCTTCGATTTCGATCTTGCTGCGGTAATCAAGTGTTTTCAATTCTTCTTTTGACGGATAGGTGATCTCGACCGGAAGATTTTTCACGATCACTTCGTTGACTGCCGTCTCAACTTCACGTACCTCATCCGCAGTTAAAACACCGTTAAAATCCATCGTGACGATATTGTCGCTCAGATGAAACCCGACATTGTCATATCCAAATCTGCTGTGCACAATCCCGGAAAAAATATGTTCTCCGGAATGCTGCTGCATATTATTAAAACGGTGTGTCCAGTCAATGATCCCGTGTACGGTCTCCCCAACGGCAAGCGGTTCTTTTAAGCTGTGTGTGATCACATCTTTTTTGATCTGCACATCCGTCACTTCGATGCCATCTATCGTCCCTTTATCCGGACTCTGTCCGCCCTCTTCCGGGAAGAAAAGTGTACGGTCCAAAATCACATGATAACCGCTCTCCTTCTTCTCCTGGTATGCTTCACAGGATATAACCTTTGCATCAAACTCCACCGCATATGCATCCTGGTCGTATAATTTTTCTGTCATGCTTTTCCTCTTTTCCTACTGTAATACTGGCGTAAAATCCTCAGTGTCTCCGCAGAAAAGTCCTCCTAAAGAAGCTACGATCTTGTTCATCGCCTTCTTTGCAGTCTCAAATTCTTCCGATTTTAAAGTGACTAGAAATACATTTTCACAGCCATGTTGCTTTGCAAATGCTGCCGTGATTTCATCTTTTGCCGGAATCTTTGTCCATTCGATATCAAGTGTTGCCCCGTCATTTAATCCTATTTCCAGTACTCCTGCATCTTCCCAGATCTCTACCTCATAATCGTCTGTCAGCACCTCATAAATGCTGCGCACCGTCACATTTGCAGGTGCAAAATATAACCATTCTCCCGGTGCAGTGCTCTTTTCTTTTTTAATTTTCTCCGGTTTACTCTGCCGTTTCATCGGATTTCCCTCCGTTTCCTGCTCTACGCTTTAGTATAGCATAATCTGACATTTTTTCTACTTATATTTCCATCTTTTTCTTATATAATGACATGTATACAGTATATGAAAACATACAGGAGGCACACAGTATGGAAGCATCAAATGTTTATTTCACATCTTTTAAGGCAACGGAGCATGAGAATCTGCTCCAGAAACTGCATTGTCTTATGAAAACTGCGGGGTTTGAGACGATCGATTTTACAGACAAATACGCTGCGATCAAAATCCATTTTGAATGGAAGAGCTGCATTGCGCATGCTGTTAAGATTGGACTTGGAAGTGATCAATATAAGCTGATTACGATTTAGTTAGGAATTTTTGTAGATTCGTGGACAAAAGGCGGTCACAGCCGTTAGGCTGTGACCACCTTTTTCTATTTACTGCAGATGCCTATGCTTCTGCTTCTTTCGCATTATCTAATGCGATCAGTTTGGAGATGATCTCCTCGCAGATCTGGGTGACGTTTTTTCCATCTGTGGCAACGGTGATGTCCGCAACTGCTTCATAACGGTCTTTTCGTTTATCCATAAGACCGCTGATGAATTCAACGTTCATGTTATTGTTTAAGATCGGGCGCTCGTCGCTGTCTTTGACACGCTCGTAGATAGTTTCCGGTTTTGCGGTGAGTAATACGACACGTCCATTCTTTTTCATGTGATCGGTGTTTTCTTCTCTCATGACGACACCACCACCACAGGAAACGATCGTCTGTTTTCTTTTCTGCAGCTCGATTAAGGTGTTGCTCTCTAAGTTACGGAAGTATGCCTCACCGTATTCGTCAAAAATCTCAGAAATGGACATGCCCTGTTTTTCTACGATCATCTGGTCCATCTCCACACGGTCCATCTCAAGTTTATCTTTCAGTTCTCCGGCGATCGTACTCTTTCCGGCTCCCATGAATCCAATCAGGAATATGTTGTAGTCAAACAGACTCTTTGCCTGGATACGGCGGCTGTTTTTCATGATATATTTGAAAATATCAAGGATCTCTTCCTCGAACTCATTGTCACCGAGTTTGTTCTTTAATGCGTCGGTCTGTTTCTTCTCCTGTTCCGGCTGTAAGATTGGAATACCGGTTGCTTTCTTATAAGAAATAATTTCCTGTATATATGACATTCGAACTGCAAGCTGTTCGATGATGATATCATCACATTCTCCAATTTTCTCACGGATCGCTTCTATCTTATCCATTATAATCCTCCCTGTTTTCCGAAGAAAAATGCAATTTTACTCTGTAAAATCTGACCTCTGATGAGCAGAGGATTTTCCTCCCTGTTTTATAAAAAGCATTATAACAAGATGTGACACATTCCGCAAGCAAAATATTTTAGTACTTTAAAGTATTTATGTTTTAAAGTGTATAATATCATTTCCGACATATTTTCTACTCGATCACACCTTTCATATCGCCAAGATATGCATCGACCAGATCCTCTGATACATTTTTTTCAATTGACTCATATACCGGCTTGCAGAGTTCTCTGATCTGTTCATACATTTCATCACTCAATGAAATAATCTGTGTACCGCTTTCCTCGATTGTCTGGATACGGGATGCGATACGCTCATCCGACTGCTCTCTCGCATATTCTTTCGCTGTCTCCGCAGCCTCTCTGATGATTTCCTGCTGCTCGCCGGTCAGTCCTTCAAAAAACTCATCACTGACGATCAGTGAGATCAGATGCGGCAGATGGTTTGTCTCCACGACATAATCCTGCTGCTCATATAATTTATTAGAAACAATGACCTCATACGGATTTTCCTGCGCATCGATGGTTCCCTGCTGCAGTCCGATATACACCTCGGAAAATGTCATCGGTGTCGGGCTGGCACCAAGCGCTTTCCAATATGCCATGTGATAGGAATTTTCCATGGTACGGATCTTCTGTCCCTTAAAATCAGAGATTGACTGCACATTACGGTTTGTAGTCATCACACGGAATCCCTGGTCGGCATATCCTAAAAGGACATATCCGGCATCCCCGTATACCTGCTGCATCATGGAAAGGAAATCCGGGTTATCCACATGTTCCCTCACTTCGTCAATTGTTTCGAACACTGCCGGCATATCAAATACTGCAACATCCGGCATAAAAGTCACCTGCGGTGCCGTATTTTGTACCACAAACGGGATATCACCCTCTTTACAGGACTCTAACAACTCTCTGTCTCCGCCAAGTACACTGTTTGGATAAACAGAAATCAGCATCGTCCCGTCGCTCAAACGCTCCACTTCCTCTGCAAATTTTTCTGCATAGATCTGTGTGACCGTATCCTCCGGGCTTGAACTTCCAAGCGGCCACGCATAACGCTGCACTTTTGCCTGATCCTGTGTATCTTTATTCCCGCAGCCACTTGCAAAAAGTACTGCCCCTGCAAGGAAACCGCATAATATCTTTTTCTTACAATTCTTCAAGTTTTCGCCCTCCTTATGAAAGCAGACAGAGACTGATTGCCGGAATAAATGTGATCAGAAGCAGTGCAAGCATGAAATATCCAATCATCGGCATTGCCTTCTTTGCGATCTGCATCATCGGCACATTGGTAAGCGAACTTGCCACAAACAGGTTGACGCCGACCGGAGGTGTGACAAATCCAACCGCAAGGTTTACGATCATCATGACACCGAAATGAATCGGATTCATTCCGACATATTCCACGATCGGCAGTAAGATTGGACTTAAGATCAGAATCGCCGGAGTCGTATCCATGACCATACCAACAATCAGAAGTACCACGTTGATGACAATAAGCAGTACGATCTCATTGGAGAAATGTGTCATGATCCATGCACTGACATCCTGCGGTACCTGCATCAGCGTGAGCACACGCGAAAACGCGGTCGATGTTGCAAGGATAAATAAGATCGGCGCATAGGTCTTCATCGCCTCCACCATAATGCCCCAGATCTGTTTTACTTTAATAGATTTGTAAATAAACAGACTGACAAACAGGGAGTAAAATACGGAGATGACAGCCGCCTCCGTCGGGGATGCCACACCGGAATAAATACAGCCAAGCACGATCACGGGGCTTAAGAGCGCCCAGATACTCTCTTTTAAAATGTTAACGAATCCTTTTGTTTTGAGCTGATCCATTTTCGCCTGGATCTTCTCTCTATCCTCACCGTGACGGCGGCAGTAATAATATGCGTAAAAGATCAGCAGTGCGCTGATCATCATGCCCGGTACGATACCTGCTAAAAACAGGTCACTGACCGATTCACCGGTCGCCATCGCATACATGATAAACGGGATACTCGGCGGGATGATAACGCCAAGACCGCCCGCCACCGCAACGATCGCCGTGGAAAAATCCTTTTCATAACCAAGTTCGATCAAAAGCGGAATCGTCATACTTCCGACCGCAGCAACGGTCGCCGGTGCAGAACCTGAAATTGCTCCATAAAACAGACAGGTAATGATCACTGCACATGGTATTCCCGCCCTTTTGTTTCCAAGGAAATAAACAAATACATCAAATAATTTTTCTGAAATTTTACCGTGCGCCATAAGGATTCCCGCAAGCACGAACATCGGCACTGCAAGCAGCGGGAAACTGTCGATTCCTCCGACCATGGAACGGATGACATACCCTGCACTTGCCGTAAATGAAGCGTCAAATGCGCCCGGCAGCACAGCCACAATTCCAAGTGAAATAGAGATCGGAATTGCGATCACAAGACATATTGCAAAAATAATAAAAACAACAACTGCTGACATCTATTTCTCCTTTCTAACTGTAACACCTGATTTGTCCATATTTGCAGCATCCGCATGCTCCGGATTTTCAACGACTGCCTCCTCGATCACAGAGGCAATATCGCCCTCTTCTAACGGTTTCTTTTCTTTTCCAAGTAAAATGCGCCACTCACCAAACCAGCGCTGTACGATGCGGAACGCTGTTAAAATAAAACAGAAAAACGGGGCTGACTGCACATAATACATTGGCAGACCACACGCCGGGCTGACCTGTCCGCTCTCTATCGTTGCTTTTAAATATAGAAAGGAGAAAGGGATCAGATAGACAAAAAATGCAAACTCTACCGTGAGATTCGTAATCTTAAAAATCGTTTTTCCACGTTTCGGAAACATTTTGATGAACTGATCAACTTTGATTGAAATGCATTTTCTGGTACAGAGACTTACACTTAAAAATGCAGACCATATAAACAGATATCTGGTGATCTCCTCCGACCACGAAAGCGATACTCCAAGAATATATCTGGAAAATACCTGACACCCCATAATTAACGTCATAGCCGCTAACATGAGAACCATCAGGATTTCTTCAAGACTTTCGTCTATGACATGAATAAACTTTTTCATGCAGCCTTTTCTCCTTCCCTCGTATAACTTTTTTGACATACAGATTCGCTCATTTATTATTATATCCTATCAGATTTCTCTGGTTTTTTTCAAATTTGATTTCCTGTGAATTAAAAAACCGGGTGTCAAAAGACACTTCATTTGACATCCGGTTTTTGTTACTTATGAGAATTGTCTCGATACGGGACATCCTTTTCAAAAATACGCTTATTACATACTCTCATGGATCAGATTTAAAACAGTATTTAAATCTGCTGCGTTCATCTGTCCCGGTGCAGATGCTTTTCCAACTGCGCCAAAGGTCAGTGCAGAACCGAATACTTCACCACACAGACGGCTAATCAAACCGGTTCCTGCCATAGACATAGTGATGATCGGTCTGTCTGCATATTCAGATACCATCTCTTCCGTTGCTGCAAGAAGTGTTAAGACATCTTTTTTGTTCTGCGGCATTACAGCGATCTTCGGGATATCAGCATCTAATTCCTGCATTTTGCGGAGACGTCCAACGATATCATCTTTGTCCGGTGTCTTGTCAAAATCATGGTTAGAAGCGACAACTGCCACACCCGCTTCATGTGCAGCTTCGATGATCTCTTTCACATAAGAATCACCTGTGAAAGCTTCCACGTCAACTAAGTCAACCAGTCCGGTTGCTGCTGCTTTTTTGTTTAACTCTACATAAACATCCGGCTCGATTGCTTTCTCGCCACCCTCCTTTGAGGTACGGAAAGTGAACAGGATCGGTGTATTACCAAGTGCCGGGCGCAGATCTTTTAACACGTCCTCTACCTGTGCAAAGTCGAATACACCCTCGAACCAGTCTACACGCCATTCTACCACATCAACCGGAATAGAATCAAACGTTTTGGCCTCGTCGATGATTTCCTGTTTGGTAACGCCTACGATCGGAACGATGATCTTCGGTGTGCCGGAGCCGATTTCGATATTTCTAACTTTGATAGTATTCATAATCAGAGAATCCTTTCATTTTATCAATAAATATTTATTCGTCGCTTTCTGCCAGAGACACCATTTTCGCGTAGCGGGCATTGACAAAGAGTCCTAAGAGAACGCCGATGGCAGTCAGTACGATATTCATTATCATAACATGGGATGGTGCCATTTTGGAAGCGGCAGTCAAAATTGTGTAATTACATAAGGAAGAAGCAATCATAACCAGTGCGGTTACGGTTCCTTTGATTTTCGGGAACAGCATGTTGCAAACGGAAGTTGCGATCTGAAGCAGTCCGCCTGCACCAGCCCATCCGATAATGAAAGCACCGGCGATCATCAGCGGTTTACTCTGTCCCATCAGGACAGCGATCATTGTTACAAGGCAGATAGCCGGGTAAACAACGATGAAACGAACGTCTTTGATTTTTCTGGTCAGGAATGCGGTTACAACGAGTGCCAGCATAGTTCCTGCAGAATAGTAGGTCTGCATGATGGACGGATTCGCCCAGCCTACATTTTCTTTTGCAAAGTTCTGCGCGCAGTTCAGCCACAGCTGGAAGGTACCGGTGCAGGTGAATCCGATCAGGATCATGGCGATGGATTCGAAGGAGAAATGTGTATGTTTCAGACTGTCGATCAGGCCCTCTTTTTTGCCGGATGCTTTCTGGTCAGCATCTGGCAGCGGGAACAGGAATACCAGTACAAAAAGTACGATATAAGCGATTCCGCATCCGTAGAATAACGGATTGTAGGAGGTAAGGCCTGCTGCTGTAGAAGTAACAGCTACACCAAGAACAAATGGAAGCAGCATCTGTGCGATTGCGATGAAGAATTTGATTCCCATA
>OHIR01001372.1_pt1 | contig 11040 bp, 8 predicted proteins | sample 1568301 | NCBI WGS metagenome assembly OHIR01 (sample SAMEA3879539, study PRJEB24766) | human gut metagenome | biome: human-associated habitat; feature: feces | place: USA | collected 1985/1987
GCCCGGCTGACCCGCCAGCAGGCCAGGGACAACGCCATCTCCCTGCTGCAGGAGGCGGCGGACCAGTCCGGGGCCGACGCGGCGGTGGCCAACGAGGCGTCGGAGGGCATCCAGGTGCTGGCGGGCTACACCATGAAGGAGGCCCAGATCGAAAACCTGGTGACCGCCAAGGGCTATACCGACTGCGTGGCCTTCATGGGGGAGGACAGCATCAGCGTGGTGGTGGACACCGGCACCGGCATCCACCCGGAGGACCTGCCCCATCTGTTCAAGCGATTCTACCGCAGCCGCTTTGCGCAGGATACGCCGGGCATCGGGCTGGGGCTGCCGTTGGCGAAATCCATTGTGGAGGTCCACGGCGGCACACTGGAAGTGGAAAGTGAGCTGGGCCGGGGCACCGCCTTCACCATCCTGCTGCGGAACAGGCCCGCTCCGGCGATCCCTACAAAATTGTAGTCTTGCAGTCACCGGGCTGTAGCAAACGGGTGGTATGCTGTGGACAGATCAAAACGAAAGAAGGTTTTTGTATGAATCTGTTGCAGGCACAGGCCCTTTGCAAGACCTACGGCACCGGCGAGACTGCCGTGCAGGCGCTGAAGGACGTGAGCTTCTCGGTGCCCAAGGGCGAATTTGTGGCCGTGGTGGGCGAGAGCGGTTCCGGCAAGAGCACTCTGCTCAATCTGCTGGGCGGGCTGGACACCCCTACCTCCGGCAAGGTGCTGCTGGACGGGCGAGATCTGTTTGCCATGAAAGAGCGGGAGCGCACCATCTTCCGCCGCCGGAACATCGGCTTTGTGTTTCAGGCGTTCAACCTGATCCCGGAGCTGACCGTGGAGCAGAATATCCTGTTCCCGGTATTGCTGGACTACCAGAAGCCGGACACGGCGTATCTGGAAGAACTGCTGGATGTGCTGGACCTCCGCAAGCGGCGCAGTCACCTGCCCGGCCAGCTTTCCGGCGGGCAGCAGCAGCGCGTGGCCATCGGGCGGGCGCTCATCACCCGTCCGGCGCTGATTTTAGCCGATGAGCCGACCGGCAATCTGGACACCCGCAACAGCGGCGAGGTGATCGCCCTGCTGATCGTCATGATCACCCACAGCCGCAGCATCGCTCAGACGGCAGACCGGGTGCTGCAGGTGTCGGACGGCGTGCTGACCGACTTCGGGAGGTGCGCGGAATGAAAAGCTATCTAAGCCTGATCCCCATTTCTGCCAGGGTGCGCAGGCGGCAGAACCGGCTGACCATCCTGTGCATCGTCACGGCAGTGTTCCTGGTCACGGCCATCTTCAGTGTGGCGGACATGATGCTGCGCACCCAGACGGGCCGTGCAGCCGGAAAAAGCGGCAGCTGGCATCTGGAGGTCACCGGCATCACGCCGGAGCAGGCTGCGCAGTTGGTCGGCCAGCCGGACGTGGTGCGGGTGGGTGCCGGAGCAGTATTCAATGAGAACGGCGAAAGCGCATACCGCCTGAGCGGCAAGCGGGTGGTGCTGTATGGTGCCGATGCAGATTATGTGAGCCTGAACCGTGCCGCAGCCTTTGCGGGCACCTACCCGCAGGCGGAAAACGAAGTGCTGCTGGGCAAGACCGCTGCGCGGGTGCTGCATGTGGGCAGCGGAGACACTGTAACGCTGACACTGCCGGACGGAACGGAAAAGCCCCTCACGGTCACCGGCGTCGGCGGCATCGACGAGGATTTTTACGGCGAGCAGTACAGCATCGTGGATGCCTACCTGCCGCAGGAAGCCTTTGCGGCCCTGCTGACTGCAAACGGCGAGGCACTGCCCCAGACACATTATGAGCTGGAATACACCAGCGCGGCCAGAGCAGCAAAGGCCCTGCCGAAGCTGCGCAGCCGGTACGGGGAGACGGCTGTGCAGGAAAACCTGCAGGTGATGGGTTCGGCAGGGCAGAGCAGCAGTACGGCTTTTCAGACCGTGTACGGGATGGCAGCGATGCTGTTCGTGCTGGTGCTGCTGGCCGGAGTGCTGATGATCTCCGGCAGCATGAACAGCAATCTGGCCCAGCGCACCCAGTTCTTTGGCATGATGCGCTGCATCGGCATGAGCAAACGGCAGGTCATCCGGTTCGTCCGGCTGGAAGCCCTCAACTGGTGCAGGACGGCGGTGCCCATCGGCCTTGTGCTGGGCACTTTGGCCAGCTGGACGATCTGCGCCGCGCTGCGGTACGGCATCGGCGGCGAGTTTGCGGCAACGCCAGTCTGGCAGCTGAGCCCTGCGGGCCTGTGCGCCGGTGCCGTGGTGGGTGTGGTGACGGTGCTGCTGGCTGCGCAGGCCCCGGCAAAGCGGGCGGCAAAGGTCTCGCCGATGGCGGCGGTCTCCGGCAGCACCCAGAATGTGCCGGTGGGCCGTGCGGCCCATGCCGGAAAGGGCCGGGTGGAACTGGCACTGGGCGTCCGCCATGCCACCGCCAGCAAAAAGAACTGGGCCCTGATGACCGCCAGCTTTGCGTTGAGCATTGTGCTGGCGCTGGGCTTTACCGTGCTCTTGCAGTTCGCCTCTCTGCTGTTGCCCAGTCTGGTGCCGTGGCAGCCCGATGTGCTTTACAACGGCTACGGCAATGCGCAGGTGCTGCCCGGCAGCATGACCCGGACACTGCTGGAAGTGCCGGGCGTCGCCCATGCGTGGGGCTGCACTGGTCTGGTGGATACCCCGGCCAGCAGCGACAAGGGCAACGTGGACCACGTTATCTTCTGCTCCTACGATGATTATATGCTGGAGTCCAGCCGTTCCGTGGTGGTACGGGGTCGGATGCCCGGCGCAGGCAATGAAGTGATGACCATCTACAATAAGAACAACCCCATGCAGATCGGGGACGTCATCACAGTGAACGGGGTGCCGCTTACCATCGTGGGTGCCTTCTCGGAGGGCACCTTCCCGGATGATGTGACCCTTATTGCACCGGAAGCGCTGCTCCGACAGGTGGCAGGCGACCAGAACTATAATATGGTAGGTGTGCAGTTGGACCGCACCGCCGACGAGGACACCCTCTTCACGCTGGCGGACCTTGCCACGGATGACGTCATCATGCAGGACCTGCGGGAGAGCAACCGGCAGGACCGCGGCACCTATTACGCGGTACGCATCGTGCTGTACGGTTTTCTGGCCATCATCGGCGGCATCTCGCTGCTGAACATCGTCAACAGCATCTCCATGAGCGTTTCCGCCCGTGCCCGGCAGTACGGTGCCATGCGCGCCGTGGGCATGGAGGATGTCCAACTGTGCCGGATGATCGCGGCGGAGGCCGGGACCTATGCGGCGTCCGGCCTGCTGGTGGGCGTTGCTGCCGGCCTTGTGCTGCACCGTGCACTGTATACCCGGCTGATCACCCACTATTTCGGCGTCGCGTGGCGGGTGCCCTTCGGGCTGCTGGCAGTGCTCTGTCTGTTCGTGGCAGGTGCAGCGGCGCTTGCGGTGCACGGCCCGGTGAAGCGATTGCAGGCAATGCCCGTCACAGCAGCCATCAACGAACTCTGACAAACAAAAAACAAGCGCCGTAGCGCTTTTGGGTGTAACTCAGTCCAGCACGGGAATGTCCAGCCCGAATTCCAGCGGGCGGAACCGGGGGCAGACGTTTTCGGTGATGGAGATCACCGAGGCGGCCAGACGGCTGCCGATCTCGCAGGAGGCGGGCAGGTTCTTGCCGTAGGTCAGGCCGATGACTGTACCGGCAAAGAAGGCGTCACCGGCACCGGTGGTGTCGATCACATCCACCTTCTTGGCGGGCACAACGCCGCTTTCGCCGTTGGTGCGGGCATACACGGCACCCTGCCCGCCCATGGTGACCACCATGCAGGGGATGTTGGCGCTGTGTACATTGGCGGCCAGCACCTCCCGCATGGCAGCGGGGGAAAGGTGGTCGTAATCGTCCGAGAAGAGCAGCCCGGCTTCCTGCTGGTTGCACACAAAGCAGTCCACCTGCTGCAAAAAGTCGCGGCGCTCCATGGCGATGCTCATGTTGGAGATGGCCGCGTAGACCCGCTTGTTGTACTTTTTGGCAAAGCGCAGCACCTGCTTGACCGTCTCTTTTTCCAGATCCAGCTCCAGCGCGATGCTGTCGCAGTCCTTGAAGATCTCGTCTCCCTGCTCTTTCAGCAGAGCGGTGAGGGGAGTGGTGTCCGGGCGCTTGGAGATGGAGGCGCATACGTCACCGTCGTTGTTGAACACGGCCAGCCAGGTGCCCATGCCGTCCTTCACGCGGCGGATGAACTGGGTGTTCACCTTGTGGTCGCGGAGCTTGTCGATGACATCCTGGCCCATGCCGGTGTCGTCCACCAGACCCACAAAGGTGGGGCGCAGCTCCACATTGGCGATGTCCTCCACGATGTTGCGGCTCACACCACCGTGTACCTGCTCGACCCGGCCGGAGTTGCGCCCGCCCGGGATGTAGGTGGAAAGGGGGTACCCCTTGATGTCCACAAAAACGGCTCCGATGACTACGATTCCCATAGAAAAACCTTCCTGCAAAAATATTTTGCCCTCATTATACCAACTCTTTACGACAGAATCCATCCTTTTTGTCATTTCGGGCCGAAAAAGCGCGCAGAAGGCCGAACTGCCTTACAGGGCGGTGTTTGCCGTCCGAACCAGGAACTCCATGGCCTGCACGGGGTACTGCCCGGCGGCGGTCTCGCCGGTGAGCATCAGGCTGGACGCACCATCCAACACAGCATTGTAAATATCGCTCACCTCGGCGCGGGTGGGCACGGCACGGGTGCACATGCTGTCCAGCATCTGGGTGACCACCATAAAGGGTACCCCGGCGGCCCGGCAGGCGGCGGAAAGCTGTTTCTGACAGCGGGGCAGCTCCCACAGCGGCATGGCGTTGCCCAGGTCGCCGCGGGCAATGACCACCTCGTCCACGAGGGACAGAAACTCCGGCAGGGCCTGCACCCCGGCAAGGTTCTCGATCTTTGCAAAGATGCGGATCTGCGGCGCACCGGCCTCGGCCAGCGCCTGCCGCAGGGCAAGGATGTCCTGCTTCCCGCGCACGAAGGGCAGCATGACCCCGGTGACGCCGCAGGAAGCTGCGATGCGCAGGTTGGCAAGGTCCTCACTTGTCAGGGTGGGCATGGGCACCGACAGACCCGGGGCGGCAATGCTCTTGCGGCTTTGCAGAACGCCGCCCCGCAGTACGGTGCAGACCAGTGCATCCGGCCCGGCGGCAGTTACTTCCACCAGCAGCTTGCCGTCATCCAGCAAAAGCTGCTGCCCGGGGCGGGCTGCCTGCACGAGCTGGACAGGGCAGGGAATGCCGCCTGCACCCAGCTGTACCGTGCCGCCCTCCGGCAGGGTGACCGGGCTGGCCAGCCGCCCGACACGCAGTTCCGGCCCCTGCAGGTCGATGAGCAGGTCCGGAATGTCGACAGCGTGGATCATTGCCAGCCAGTCAGCGTGTTCGGCCAGCGCCCCGTGGGAAAGGTTCATGCGCAGGCCGGTCATGCCGGCGTCCACAAGGCGGCGCAGAGTTCCGGCACTGGCGCAGGCCGGGCCGATGGTTCCATAAAAATGCATAAGGGGTCCCTTCTTTCATAGATTGCGCAGGTGTTCCTGCAAAAAGCTACACAAAAGCCGGACACAGGGGTGCTCTGCGTGCTCCGGCTGCAAAAAGGCGGCGCAGATGGGCGGCATGCCGTCCAGTGCCACGTCCTGAACATTGTCCATGCAGTGGTCGGAGGTGATCTCCAACCGGTCCAGGGCCAGACCGTTGCGCTCCTGGGTGCGGTAAAGCACTTGATAGTATTGCTCGCCGATCTCTACCTTCGGGCGGGCACCGGCCTGCCGCAGGGTATTCCACAGCGGGGCCAGCGGCTCCGGCGCAAGGCCCGGCACCAACAGCAGCTGGCCGTCCAGCTCTGCCGGGGCGATGCTGCTGCGCCCCCAGAACGGGCTGCAGCGGGGCACCAGCAGGGCCGCAGTGTGCCGGGTGAGCGCGGTGCGGGCAAGCCCGGCCGCGCAGCCGCCCAGGTCCATCACCAGCCCGGCGTCCAGCGTGCCGTTCTGCAATTGTGCACATACGGCGTCGTTGGAGAACGATGCGGTTTCCAGCGGGATGCCCGGGTATTGCTGCCGGAACTGCTCCAGCACATCCCCCAGCATGGGCAGGTAGCTGGGCACCAACGCCACACTGATGCCCAGCCGCAGGGCGGGGGACCGGATATCCTGATGCGCCTGCGCGCACATCCGGTCAAATTGCTCCACCACCGGCGCGGCCTGTGCCCGGAAGCGCTGGCCCTTTTCGGTCAGGGCAAGGTGATTGCGCACATTGATGAACAGCGGGCCGCAAAGTTCTTCTTCCAGTGCGGCAATGCTCAGCCGCAGAGCCTGCCGGGACAGATACATCCGCCCGGCGGTGTGGGTATAGTTCAGATCTTCGCACAACGCCAGAAAATAGCGCAGCTGCTGGATGGTCATGGGAGGTTCCTTTCCAGAAATAAAACGCAAGTTTTTCTTGATACCTACAGGGATATTATAACTTCTTTTTCTTTGGTTGTAAATGTGATACTTTTAACAAGAATGGCAAAGCATTTTTGCCACTCTGGAACAAAGCACGAAGAAAAAGAAGAGAAAGGAACCTTATTATGGAAAAGATCTCCCGCAAAGGCTTTCTGAAGATCGCTGCCGCTGCCGCCATGAGCAGCGTCACCGCAGCCGGTCTGGCTGCCTGCAATGCAGCCAGCAGCTCCACCGCTGCTGCATCTTCCGGTGCAGCCGGCATCTACACCCCTGGCACCTACACCGCCACCGCCAAGGGCATGAGCGAAATCACCGCCACGGTGACCTTTGACGCTGCCAGCATCACCAAGGTGGAGCTGGACCTGTCCGGCGAGACCGACAGCATCGGCCAGGCCGCCAAGGACAAGCTGATCGAGCAGGTGATGAACGCTCAGACCAGCCAGATCGACGGTGTGACCGGTGCCACCGTGACCAGCAAGGCTGTGCAGAACGCTGTGGCCGACTGCATCCGTCAGGCCAGCGGCGGTGCCATCAACCCCGCTGAGCAGACCACCGAGGAGACTGCCTCCACCGCCGACTGGCTGGGCGAGGAGCCCGAAGTGGCCGAGAGCGACATCAAGCAGACCGTGGAGTGTGAGGTGCTGGTGGTGGGTGCCGGTTCCTCCGGCAGCTTTGCCGCTGCCGCCGCGGCCGAGGCCGGTGCCAAGACCATCCTGATCGAAAAGTTCGGCCACGACATGGCCAGCGGCATCCGCGACACGCTGGCTGCCTGCGGCTCCAAGCAGCAGCAGGAGGACGGCGATGACGTGAACAAGAAGGACGCTGTGCGCTACCTGTGCAATTGGAGCCAGGGCTATACCCGCCGCAGCCTGGCACAGGTGTGGGCAGACCGCAGCGGTGAGACCATCGACTGGTTCACCGACGTACTGGCCGAGAGCGGCATCGACTTCCGCCACGAGATCGACGAAAAGCACGACAACGACAACTACGAGGTGCTGGACGTGGGCCACAGCACCCAGTACGGCGACGAGTACAGCGAGCAGCTGACCATGGACGCCGTGCTCAAGCACGCCGAGGCTGACGGTCTGGAAGTGCAGTACGAGATCACCATGGTCAAGCTGGAAAAGGATGGCAACCGCGTTACCGGCCTGATCGCCAAGAATGCCAACGACGAGTATGTGCGCTACAACGCATCCAAGGGCGTCATTCTGGCCTGCGGCGGCTACAGCGGCAATGAAACCATGATGAACGCCCTGCAGCCCCAGAGCGTGGAGCAGACCTGCATCAACTATTCCAAGCCCGGTGCCAAGGGCGACGGTATCAAGGCCTGCCTGTGGGCCGGTGCCATCATGGACCAGACCCACACCTCCATGATCTTTGACCGCGGTGCCATCAAGCCCGACCAGGTGGGGGAGTACGGCAAGGCCAACGACGGTGCCCTGTTCTGGATGGGCAGCCAGCCGTTCCTGAAGGTGAACCTGAACGGTGAGCGCTTCATGAACGAGTACATGCCTTACGATCTGGTGCTGCACGCTGCAGCCAGCCAGCCCTACCACACCTACTGCACTGTGTGGGACAGCAAGTACCCCGAGGATGTGGAGCGCTTTGCCACCCACGGCTGCAGCCGTCTGTACCCGCATGTGAACGGCACCGCTCCGGTGTTCCCCATTGAGTACATCGAGGGCATGAACGCCGATCTGCAGGACCAGGGTTACATCGTGCAGGCCGACACCGTGGAGGAGCTGGCCGACAAGCTGGGCCTGCCCAAGGACACCTTCACCGCAACGGTGGATCGCTACAATGAGCTGGCTGCCAAGGGCGAGGACGAGGATTACGGTAAGGAGGACTATCGTCTGTCCACCCTGAGCGAAGCTCCCTTCTACGGCGTCCGTCAGGCCGGCGGCTATCTGATCTGCACCATCGACGGCATCCAGATCGACGACAATATGCACGCCATTGATCAGGACTTCAAGGCCATCCCCGGCCTGTATGTCATCGGCGACATGAGTGGCAACTACTTCTCCGGCAGCTATCCCAGCCTGATGGCAGGTGCCGCCGCAGGCCGCAGTGCCACCTTCGGCCGCTTTGCCGGTCAGAACGCTGCCGCCGGCATCTGATCCGGAGCGCCCGCAACACGACACGCTGTGTGAAGCGATAAAAAAATGCGAACGAGAGCAGAAATGCTTTCGTTCGCATTTTTTGTTTACGGAAAGAACGCTTATTCTTCCACGATGATCTTATCCTTGGCGTAGTCCAAAGCAAGCCCGATCAGCTCATTGCGGGAGCGATTTGTTTTTCCGGCAAGATCATCGTAGAAATCGACGATTGACTTGTCTACGCGAATCGTAAATGTAACAGGTTCGGAGAGCTTTTTAATTCTGAGTTCATCCATTATTATCACCCCAATACTATTATGAGGTGAATTTTGCTTGAAATGAATGCCATAATACGGTTCATAAATGAACATAAAGTGGTATAATATATGGTGAGAACTGATCTTGCTTCCTGAATGCGTCGGAATGTGCCGAAAAACAACACATTCTGGGAATTGCTGCACAGAGAAACAGGAGGTACGATCAAACCGTAAAATAGCCGGGTGACCGGCAAACAGAGGAGGATGTGTGCGATGAAAAAACAATTCCGGATTCTTGCAGCGGCACTGGCCCTGTGCCTGAGCCTGTTGTGCTGCCCGGCGGCCTTTGCGGCGGTGGACAGCAGTTCCTGCCAGACGGTACCCTATGCGCAGGCAACGTCTCAGCCGCTGGGACAGCCTATCACTATTACCGGTACGCCCAATTACAGTGCGGCTACCAGCAACGATACTGCATTTATTTTTGGCTTTGACACCGCCGACGGCGTGTGGTATGTAGCCGTGCAGAAGTCGAAATTTGATGCCTTCAAGGCGGCGGCCCCGGCACAGCAGATGACCCTGTACGGCGTGTATGCTGGCACACTGGACGTGAACGGCATGCCCATTCTGGACATCCAGAATGGCTCGGTGCTGCTGAACGGCACCACCAGCGACACGACAGCTTTGTACACGGCCGGGCAGAAAAAGCTGGATGCCCAGAAGGCCGCCGCTGCCGCCAGCAGCAAAAAGACCACGACCACTTCCGGCAGCAAAAAGAGCACGGGCAGTGCATCTTCCGGCCAGACGACCAGCCAGATGGTGTGGATCCCCACCCATGGCGGCAAGAAGTACCACAGCAACCCCAACTGCAGCGGAATGAAAGGCCCTGAGAAAGTGAGCCTGTCCACTGCAAAATCCCGCGGATTCACGGCTTGCAAAAAGTGCTACTGAGCATAAAAGAAAGGACCGCTGCGATCTCTCCGGAGGCCGCAGCGGTCTTTTGCGTTTTGTGGCAAAACTCAGCTCCGGCGCTTGGCCAGTACCGCCGCCCCGCTGGCGGCGGTCAGGACGCCCAGCAGGGCAAGCCCAGCACCCGCCTGCCCGAAGAGATCGCCCACGGCACCCACAAAGGGGCTTGCGGGGATCATCAGGATGCTGTAGGCCATGCTGTCCACACTGATGAGGGTAGCCCCGAGATCCTGCATGACCTGCAAGGTAGACAACACATCGGCGGCATTGCGGCCGAACCGAGACAGTTTGAACACCAAAACGTAGGAAACACCATCTTTTCCTGATTTGATGTCCTCCATCATTCGGCAAAAAGAGGCACGGCCTTCGATGGATTTGCCCGATTTACCGGCATCCTCATACTCGCAAACGATCTGGTAGTCATTGAAGTCTGCATAGGCTTTCATGCGGGCTTTCTGTGCATCCAGCGAGTATCCATCAATCTGCATGGTCGTGGAAACACGGGTGTAAATGTAAACCTTTGTCTTTTCCTGTGACATAAAAACCTCACAAAACAGTTATTTCTTGTCGATTTTCTTCTCTAAGAACTGAATGGAATCCAGATAGTCCTGTTCCACATCGCTGAGCGTTCTTGACTTATACTTCCGGTATTCAGTAGTGGCTTTGTCCACGGCCTGCTTGTGCGTCACAGTGCCGTTTCCGACAAGCAGCTGCTCACCGCTCATTGTCAGAATGCGGTCAAGGTGATTGGCCCAATCTTTCATGGTCATGGGCTGTTCGCGCTCTGCCTGACGCTCAGCAAAATCCAGATAACCGGAAACCAACTGCCCCATAGCGCGAAGCTCTTTCTCGTTCAGATAGTTTTTGGCAATGGTAGCTTCTCGTAAGGTGGGCTGATTTCCTGCAAAAGTGGTCAGACCCATAAATTCTTTTTCGGCATCGGTACGGTTGTAAATGACTTCTGCGGCAGTCTGTCCGTGGATGGCATAATGAATTTTATTCTGAACTTTTTTGAAGAACTGGACAGAAATGTCGGCTTTCGGGTCATAGTCGATGCTGGTTGCATAGATTTCCAGAACCTGACGGTAAAACACCTTTTCGGAAGCGCGGATGTCCCGGATGCGCTCCAACAGTTCTTTGAAATATCCACCGCCGCCCAAATTTTTCAGCCGTTCATCGTCCAGCGCAAAGCCCTTGCGCATATATTCCTTCAGGATGCCAGTTGCCCAGATACGGAACTGTGTGC
>OHIR01001378.1_pt1 | contig 11001 bp, 11 predicted proteins | sample 1568301 | NCBI WGS metagenome assembly OHIR01 (sample SAMEA3879539, study PRJEB24766) | human gut metagenome | biome: human-associated habitat; feature: feces | place: USA | collected 1985/1987
GAAATCAAAGCTGGTAAGATCGAGTACAGACTTGACAAGACAAACATTATCCACGTGCCAGTAGGAAAAGCTTCCTTCACCGAGGAGCAGTTAGCGGACAACTTCCAGACGCTTATGGACGCTATCTTAAAGGCTAAGCCAAGCACCGTTAAGGGCGCATACTTCAAGAGCGTAGCTCTTACATCCACCATGGGCCCAGGCGTTAAGCTGAACGTAGCTAAGCTTGCAAACTAATCAGGTGTCCTGAATAGAAAATAAGGCTGCAGAGAATTTTGGTTCTCTGTGGCCTTTTTGCTTTCGTGTTCTCCCGCCCATGGCTGGAGGTGAAAAAAGTTAAAAAAATACAATTTGTTGCAAAAATCTCTTGACATTCATGCACAGATATGTTATTTTATTATGCGTGTTGAATGCCCTGAGACAGCAGGTACCGTAAGGTGTAAGCTTAAAACGCCTGCCGAGGAACATACAAAGCTCTAATGAGATTTTGCATACCTCTCTGTCATTGCGGCAGGGAGGTTTTTTATAAGATCGTTTCCTTGCTATGACGGTTTTCAATACGAAATAATATAAGGAGGTAAACCATTCATGGCAAAAGTTGAATTAAAGCAGCCGGTAGTTGCTGAGATCGCTGAAGTCCTCAACGGAGCAAAGTCTGCTGTAGTCGTTGACTACCGTGGATTAACTGTTGAGCAGGATACTGCTCTTCGTAAACAGTTAAGAGAAGCTGGTGTTGTATACAAAGTATACAAAAATACAATGATGAAACGTGCATTCGCTGGTACTGCTTTCGAGTCTCTTACCAAAGACCTGGATGGCACAAACGCTATCGCAATCAGCAAGGACGATGCAACGGCTCCGGCAAGAATCATCGCTAAATTTGCAAAAACCGCTCCGAAACTGGAGATGGTTTCTGGTGTTGTAGAAGGAAACTACTACGACAAAGCTGGAATGGAAGCACTGGCAAACGTTCCGTCAAGAGAAGAACTTCTTGGCAAACTGCTTGGAAGCATCCAGTCCCCGATCGCAAACCTGGCTCGCGTCCTCAACCAGATCGCAGAGTCCAAAGGCGGCGCAGCAGAGGCCTAAGCCTCAAGCGGGCAGCGTGAAATACGCAGCCTGAGAACATTATTCAGAAAATATCCAAGGAGGAAAATAAAATGGCAAAGTTAACAACCGCAGAGTTTATTGACGCTATCAAAGAGTTATCTGTATTAGAGTTAAACGATCTTGTAAAAGCATGTGAGGAAGAGTTCGGCGTATCCGCAGCAGCAGGCGTTGTAGTTGCAGCAGCAGCAGGCGATGCAGCAGCAGCTGAGGAGAAAGACGAGTTCGACGTAGAGCTGACAGAGGTTGGCCCGAACAAAGTTAAAGTTATCAAAGTTGTTCGTGAAGCTACAGGCTTAGGCTTAAAAGAAGCGAAAGACGTAGTAGATGGAGCTCCGAAAGTATTAAAAGAAGCAGCTGACAAAGCAACAGCTGAGGATATCAAAGCTAAACTTGAGGCTGAGGGAGCAAAAGTTACATTAAAATAATTGCGGGTGTTTTATACGCAGTGATTGTAACAAGAGCGGTTGCCGGATAATTCCGGCAGCCGCTTTTATACTTTATAGGATTCGGGCGTCAAAAGGTGGTTCATAACTTAGTGATTGTCAAATTGCACAAAGCCGAGACTGTTTTTGTGACTTTGGGAGAAAATTAGAAAATCTCAGTATGCCTGTCTATTTACAGTAATGTTCTGCCACGGACGGCAGAACAAGGCTTCACGAGCCATGGAAGGCTCGTTGAATGCCGTTTACGTCACTCTGTGAAAAACTGATTCAGGCATACTTAGTTTTTCTTATTTTCGGACAACGGAACAAAACAAGTTCGGTTTTGTGCAATTTGACAGACCCAAAATTGAAAACCACCTTTTGACACCCGAATCATAATATGCGACAAATACGAAATTCATCCTACTAATTTTCATAACTGCCGGTTTCAAAATTGCTCGTTCACCTTTATTATACGCCCGATCTTACCGTCTTTCAATCCGTCTTCTGATTCTCCTCCATAAAACAGCCGACAAAATGTTGCTGGTCACACACTCCGCTCAAAATGCCGTCTTTGCAGGTAAAATATTTGATAGAGATGGAAAAACATTTACTTTTCTTTAAAAAATACCACAGGTAATAGATGCCTGCCAAAATATTTCCGATTGTCGTCGCAACTGCGGCTCCCGCAGCTCCCATCCCCATACCGCTGATCAACACCGGATCTAACACGATATTGGCGACGGTGCCGATCATACTGCCGATCATTGCCTCCTTGCTTGCACCCTCCGCGCGCACAACAAAACTTGCCGCTGCAGACCAGATGATAAACGGCGCCCCGTATGCAATGTGAAAAGTGTATCCTTTTGCATAGAGAAACGTCTGCTCGTTTGCTCCGAACATATTTAAAACTGGCGTCATAAATACCATTAAAATGACTGCAAGTGCTACACCGACGACCAGGGATGCATATGTCACAAACGCGGATACCTGTTTCATTCTTTTTTCATTTTTCCCGCCCATCGCCATGGATGCAGCCGCACTGCCGCCCATTCCAAACATGTTGGCAAATGCCATAAACAGTATAAAGATCGGGTTTGTCAGGCTGACTGCCGCCACCTGCAGCGGATCGCCGGTCTGTCCGACAAAAAAAGTATCTGCCATGTTGTATACAACTGTTACCAGACTGCTGATCACACTCGGGATCGCCATCTTTGCAACCGCCTTCGGGACGGGAAGGCTGCTCATCAGTTCATTTTTTCTCCTTTCTTTCGGTGGTTTTTCATGAAAAAACGCTTTCACACTAATTACCATTTCTACACCGATATTATCCTCAATATATAATGGGCGAAAGTTCCTTTGTTCAAGTCCCTTTCGCCCATTTCTTCTTTCTTTTTAACATTTTCACAGTCTTTTCGGGCGAAACCATCTTCTGTTCTCCTGTTTTCGCCCTGATTTTTTCATTTTCGTGGGCTATTGGCTTCATCCTTATAACGCTTTCGCCCATTCTCTTCTAAATCTCCATTGGTCTTCGATAAAAATGGGGGAATCTCTTTCGTTTTCACTTCATTTCACCCATTTCTTCCTTTTTATACACCCTGCACGATTTCATTTAAGAAATACGCGTGCACCCTTGCATCTTCACTCACTTCCGGGTGAAAACTGAGCGCAAGCTGGTTTTTGTAGCGGACTGCTACCGTATTGCCATCCACTATCGCCAATGTCTCCACCTGCGGATTTAAAATTTCATCAATGTATGGTGCACGGATAAAATTCATCCGGTAAGTTCCAACGTGTGTGATCTCAGCATCCGTGACAAAACTTCCGAGCTGTCTGCCATATGCATTGCGCTTCACGCTTACCGGCAGGGTTTTTAAATACGCTCTGTCATCGTTGGAAACACGCTCTGCTAAAAGGATCAGCCCTGCACAGGTCGCAAGCACCGATGTACCCGCTTCGATCAGTTCTTTTAACTGGTCAGACATGCCAAGGTCTCTAAGCAGTTTTCCCTGTACCGTGCTTTCACCTCCGGGAAGCACGATCCCCTGCAGTCTGCCATTCTGCACAGCCTCTTCCAAATCCTTTTTCTGACGGATCAGGAATGTATCCGCGCCAAGCCCGTCAAGCATCGCCCGATGCTCCGCAAATGCGCCCTGCACCGCAAGGATTCCGATTGATACTTTTTCTGACATGATATTCTCCATTCTTGCGCTGTTTTTTGCGCATCTCAAGTTTGTGCGTAAGCACAAATCCTGCGTGTGAAAAATCTTATTTTTCACACTAATCTCCATTCAGCATCATCAGGAAAACAAACTGAGCTGCTGATATCCTGCCTCACGTATTTCGCGTGGAATCTGGGTACGGTCGGCAATCAGGCTGCGGCAGATATAATCCTCGTCTAATTTTGTGGGATACATCATGCGACCGGAACAGGTGATAAAGTACAGGGCACGTTTTAGTACGACACCGATCTTTTTCAGATCGGAAAAATCGAGTTTATTCATACGTCTTGCCTTTACGATGCGGGAGGCAGATTTTGCACCGATGCCGGGAACCCGCAAAAGGGTGTGATAATCGGCGCGGTTGATCTCAACCGGAAAATACTCCAGGTGACGGAGTGCCCAGTCACATTTTGGATCCAGATAGATATTGAAATCCGGGCGGTCTTTGGTCAGTAATTCATCTACTTTAAAATCATAATAGCGCAGCAGCCAGTCTGCCTGATAGAGGCGGTGCTCACGTAAAAGAGGCGGACCACCCGGCAGAACCGGCAGGTTTGAGTCGTGGTTTACATTGACAAAAGCCGAGTAAAAAACTCTCTTTAAGTCAAACTTCTGATAAAGTGTCTCAGCAACGCGCATGATTTCATAATCGTGTTCCGGAGTGGCACCAATGATCATCTGTGTGCTCTGACCGGCGGGGACAAAACGCGGTGCTTTGCGGTAAATGGCAAGTTCATCCTTATTTTCCGTAATGCGGTTCTGGATCTGGCGCATTGGTTTTAAAATAGTAGTTCTGGACTTATAGGGAGCCAGTTTCTTTAAGCTGTCGGCGGTCGGAAGTTCTAAATTGACACTCATACGGTCGGCAAGAAAACCGGCTTTTTCCACAAGGACAGGATCTGCGCCGGGAATCGCTTTGACATGGATATAGCCGTTGAAATGGTAGACATTGCGTAGCCGGTAGAGGGTCTGATAGATCAGATCCATCGTGTAATTGGGACTGATCATGATGCCGGAACTTAGGAAAAGTCCCTCAATATAGTTGCGCCGGTAAAATTCTATCGTCAGCTCACAGACTTCATCCGGGGTAAAGGAAGCCCGTTTTACATCGGAGTTACAGTTGTTCTGGCAGTAGGCGCAGTTAAAAATACATTCATTGGTAAAGAGGATCTTGAGCAGAGAAATACAGCGCCCATCCGCAGAGAATGAGTGACAGATTCCGCAGGCGAGAGAGTTCCCCATGCCGGTGCCATTGCCACGGCGGTCCACACCGCTGGAAGTACAGGCAACATCGTATTTTGCAGCGGCGGTAAGTATAGAAAGTTTTTCCATTAGGGACATATTTTGCTGGATGTTCATGTTGATCTCCATTTCTCATGGTCTTTTCATATTCTTCATAGTTACATATAAACGGGGTTGGATTATCGGTCGCATATTACTAAAAACAGAACGAGTGTTCGATAAAATCAATATAACACAAAATCAAAACACATGCAATAGAAAAACGAAAATATGTTCGATAAAATGAATAAAAAAATAGCATATAATTTTTAAAATCTACGAAAACATAACGAAACAGTATATATTTTATTGAAAATAAAGTCGAATATGGTAAAATTGAAACAACAGGAGGAATCTGGACAGAGGGGGAAATTGGTATGAAATCAATAAAAACAAAAATTATTGTAACCGTAATACTATGTTCGCTGGTATCTACATTTATCTGCGGAGCGATCAGTATTGTAAACTCAGTCAGCACTTCTTATGAAGATTCACAGCAGGAAATGCAGCTTAAGTGTGTGAGTCAGAGCGATGAACTTGATACCATGATGCAGAATGTTTCACAGTCAGTGGAAATGGTATACAGCATTGCAGTTGCCAAACTGGAACATGCAGCATCCTTCCGGACGAGTAAGGACTATGTGGATACTTATACAAAGCAGATGCTTCCTATCCTGATGCAGTCTGCACAGAACACAAAGGGAGCACTCACGGCGTATATCCGTTATAATCCTGAATTTACGGAACCAACAAGCGGACTTTTTCTAACAAGAGATAACAGTGACAGTGAGTTTGAGAGTGTGACGCCAACGGACTTTTCCATGTATGATCCGAGTGATGTGGAGCATGTCGGATGGTATTATATTCCGGTACAGAATGGAAAAGAAACCTGGATGGAACCATACTTAAATTCCAACATTGGTGTATATATGATCTCATACGTTATTCCAATCGAGGTGGACGGCGAGTCTATTGGTATCATCGGAATGGATATTGATTTCAGCGAATTTACGGATACGATCGATTCTTTAAGTATATTTGACAGTGGTTATGGTTTCCTTGTCAATGAATCTGGTAAGGTCATGTATCACAAAGATCTTGAGATTGGAAGTAATCTTGCGGATGCAGACAGCGGACTGCAGTCAGTAGTGGATGCGCTTGGAAATGAGCAGACGGAGGAGACTGCCGTTTCCTATACTTATCAGGGAAAAGATAAGGTCATGTATTATAAGACATTGGAAAATGGCATGAAATTTGTCCTTACGGCACCAAAAACTGAACTGCAGGAAAAATCCAGACAGCTTGCAAAACAGATATTCGGAGGAGCTGCTTTTGCAATGATACTTACCATAATTATCGGTACAGTACTCGGATTTACAATCACAAAGCCGATCACCCAGATCGACGGTATCGTAAAACAGACGGCTGAATTTGAGTTTGCGAGCAATCCGGCAAACCAGCACCTTTATAAAAGAAAAGATGAAACCGGAAGAATGGCGATATCACTTCACAACATGCGCAAGAATCTGCGTCAAATGGTAGCAAATATCCGTCATGTATACACAGATCTGAAAAATACGACAGAACAGCTTTCTGATACAACGAAACGTGTGCGTGAGATGAGCAGCGTCAACACAGATACGACGCAGGAACTTGCAGCAGCAATGGAAGAGACAGCGGCGACGATGGAGACGGTCAACACCACAGTCAGTGACATCAAAGAGCGCGCAACGGATATTGAGCGGTATTCAAAGGAGGGACGGGAGTCTTCTGTTGAGGTAAAGGAACGCGCAGGTCAGCTTAAGTTAAAGACGCAGGCTGCAAGCGAAAAAACGGTTCAGATGTACGAAAATGTACAGCAGAAAACGGAAGCTGCCATGGAGCAGGCAAAAGCAGTAGAAAAGATCAACCAGTTTACACAGGCAATCCTTGAAATTTCAAGTCAGACGAATCTGCTGGCATTAAATGCCTCAATCGAGGCGGCAAGAGCCGGAGAGGCAGGAAAGGGATTCGCAGTCGTTGCCGGAGAGATCGGTACGCTGGCAGCCCAGACATCCACGACGGTCGGCAGTATCAATGAAATCATTGCCGAGGTAAACCAGGCTGTGGCAAATATGACAGGATGCTTAAAGGAAAGTACGGATTTCTTAGAGCAGACAGTACTAAAAGATTATGAGGACTTTATGGGGGTTGCAGACCAGTATACGAAAGATGCAACCGTATTTGATGATGATATGTCTGCCATCAGCGGACAGATCAATACACTGTTAAGTTCCATCGTTGAGATTGCAGATGCCATGCAGGGTGTCAGTTCGACGGTTTCCGAGGCGGCTGATGGTGTGACGGATATTGCACAGAAAACACTTGAGGTTTCCGGAATTGTCCAGGGAAATGAAACACTTGTGGACAATAACCGTGAGAATATTGTACGGCTGAACAGTGTTATCGAAATGTTCCACGATGAAAAATAAATCTTTGCCTTATATATGATTTTTGTATATAATGAAAGACAGGGTGTCAGAGACGGACAGACCGTGATGGCATCCTGTTTGTATATTTATGGCGATAGGTCTGCCCATGGAATGCGCAGTCTGTTTATTGTATACAATATTTTATACGCAGAAATGGAGAATAGTGTGAAACATAAGAATTTTCACACGCAGAAATGGAGAATAACATGGATAACGATATTTTTTCACACTTTCCGGACAGGGAAACATTTGACAGATACTGGAATGAGAATTATGTTCCTGTTACATACGAGGATGTGGCAACGGTATTTCGCGATTTTGTAAAATCTGCAGAGGGACATATTTATCTTTCTGATTATGAGGAGAAAGGCTGTATTTCCAAGGAAGATTTCAAGGACAATCTTTCCCAGGAGGCGCAGTTTGCTTTTCAGGATGGACTGACGGAAGTATTTTATGATAAAAATCCGGAGCTTTATGAAACGGCATTTGCACTTTTTGAGGAGGCACAGATGACAGGTCAGGGAGATGCAAGTGTGGCACAGACTTTTCATGAGACATTTAACGGGTTGTATACAGAGTTTTTAGATACGCTGTTTGAGGAAATGTTAAGTAACCGGAAGGATTGAGAGGAGTTTTATGGCTACATTAGGGATTCCGCAGAATACGATTGCGGTTTTGCAGAAATATCATTTTAATTTTCAGAAAAAATTCGGGCAGAACTTTCTGATCGATCCGCATGTACTTGAGAAGATCGTCGAGGCCGCGGGAGTGACAAAGGATGATTTTGTTCTTGAGATCGGTCCGGGTATCGGTACGATGACACAGTATCTGTGTGAAAATGCCAGGGAAGTGACTGCGGTAGAGATCGATACCAATCTGATCCCGATCTTAGAGGATACATTAAGCGCTTATGACAATGTGACTGTGATCAACCAGGATATTTTAAAACTGGATATCGCAAAACTTGCGATGGAAAGAAATGGTGGAAAGCCGATCAAGGTCGTTGCAAATCTTCCTTATTATATTACCACACCGATCATCATGGGACTTTTTGAGAGCCATGTTCCGATCGACAGCATTACGGTCATGGTGCAGAAGGAAGTTGCAGACCGCATGCAGGTAGGACCGGGAACGAAAGATTACGGTGCACTGTCGTTAGCGGTGCAGTTTTATGCAAAACCCCAGATCGTTGCCAATGTTCCGCCAAACTGCTTTATGCCGCGCCCGAATGTCGGCAGTGCAGTGATCCGGCTGACCAGACACGAGGAGGTGCCGGTACAGGTGGATGATGAAAAACTGATGTTTCACATTATCCGGGCATCGTTTAACCAGAGAAGAAAAACACTGGCGAACGGATTGTCGAATGCGCCGCAGGTACATCTTTCCAAGGAAGAGATACAGGAGTGTATCGCAGAACTTGGAGAACCGCTTACCATCCGGGGGGAGGCGCTCACGTTAGAGCAGTTTGCAGCTCTTTCCAATATTATTGGAAACAGACAGAAAAAATAAAGCAAAATTAAGGAGGAGATTATGGACGAAAATCAGAACATGAACAATGGACAACAGACTTACGGGGATCAGCAGTATAACAACGGACAGCAGACCTATGGCAATCAGCAGTATAACAATGGACAGCAGACTTACGGGGATCAGCAGTATAATGGAGGACAGCAGACCTATGGCAATCCGCAGTACAGCCAGAATAACTGGACACCACAGGAGCAGCATGGTCCGGTTTCAGATATTTTCTGCTATCTGTTACTGATCGTAATGCCGCTGCGTGAGATCATCAGCATGGTTGCGACATCATCTGTATTTCAGGCAATGACTTATGACAGCATTATGGATGGCAGCTATATGAATGTGATGTACAATGGAAGTTATGTGATATTTTCTCTGCTTAATTATGCATTGCTTGCGGCATTCATTATTTTTGTTGTCATCGACATTGTAAAGATCAACAAGCAGAATTATAAAATACTTGGACTGATCCTGTTTGCAATCTTTTTAAAGCCTGGTTATTATGTATGGCGGGCACATCTTTTAAAACGCAAAATGGCGTTTCCAATCGTGTATACCGTACTTTATGCACTGCTGATCATGGCAGAGATCGGATTTGTAATGATGCAGGCATTTAGTCTGGTAATGAATGTGATGTAAAAAATCTGAATGAGAAGTCTCTCTGTTTCATATATTAAATGGACAGGGAGATTTTTTTATGGGAAAAAGACGAAGAAAACGTGCAGGTTTTTGGCTGAAAGGAATATGTCTGATATTACTGGTGCCGGTTTTTATCACAACACTGATGCAGCGAATGCGCCTGGAAAACCTCATTTATGGAAAGGAAGGGGCGCAGGAAGTACTGAACACAATAGACAGTGTAGAGGGTATGGAGAGGGAAGTCCGGGAGCATCAGGAAAATAAAAAAGATATCTTATCAGGACAGGCAGAGACACAAAGTGGAGACAGTAAGGATGAGGATGAAGAAACTGAGATGAAGGTCTTGCAGATCGTGGCGCAGGAGATCGGGATTGATAAATCAGCGGAAACGATCAAAGCACAATGTGTGATCGCCAGAACGAATCTGTATGATGCCATGCAGGCGGGGACGAAGGAACCGGAGAGCATGCCGCCGGATCAGCAGCAGGAGCTTTGGGGAGAAAATTTTGATAAAAATTATCAGAAACTGAAATCCTGTGTGGAAGCGACGGCGGGGGAGACACTCTTATATAACAGAACTTACATATATGCGGCATATCATGCGATCAGCAGTGGGCGGACACGCAGCATGTCAGAGTTATATGAAGATGCAGACATGCCATATCTTGTTACGGCAGAATGTCATGCGGACACCACGGCGGAAGGTTATCTTTCCGTGTTTTATTATGAAAAAGAGGAGTTCCTGGAAAAATGCCGTGCGGCATATCCTGATGCAGGGCTGACGGAACTGACACAGATTGAGATCGTAAGCCGCGATGCGGCAGAGTATGTGACAAAAATCAAAGTTGCGGGGGAAACATACGATGGAGAGCAGTTCCGCCATGCATTAGAGCTTCCATCTGCCTGCTTTACGATCACGGAAATAGACGATCATGTGCGTATCGTGGCAAGGGGCATGGGACATGGTTTTGGATTAAGCCAGAATACAGCAGAGAAACTTGCAAAAGAGGGATATGGTTATCGGGAGATTCTTGCTTATTTTTATAAGGGAGCAGTGATCGGGCAGGCTGGTAATTTATAGGAAAGAAATAAAAAAATAATCGTATAAACCATCCGGGATGTGGAAACACTATGGTTAAAAATAAATAATGGATGGTGAGAAATAATGAAAAAGAAAGGTTTTTTTGGGTACAGACAATATGTGATTGCAGGGCTGCTGATTGCTTTAGCGGCAGTTGGAACGACTGCGATATACAGCAGCAGACAGGAAAAGGAACGGGAGCAGATGGAAGCCGAGCTTGCAGAAGAAATGCAGAAACAGGCAGACGATATTGCAGC
>OHIR01001384.1_pt1 | contig 10969 bp, 7 predicted proteins | sample 1568301 | NCBI WGS metagenome assembly OHIR01 (sample SAMEA3879539, study PRJEB24766) | human gut metagenome | biome: human-associated habitat; feature: feces | place: USA | collected 1985/1987
CATTTTACTATTAATTTAATACAACAGTTATTACCTGAGAATAATTTATTGAGTCTTCAGTTTTTGCACCAATACGGACATAGACTTTATTTCCATTGTCTTTAATTTTATATTCATTATCCTTGAATACTTGGTCATTCTCTAAATCAAAAACAATTGTTCCATCTAATTCGTTTACCTTTACTTTACCTGCTTGATTGGCTCCTCCATCATCTACTCCTGGAGCAAAATTCCAATAACCATAAATTTCAGAAGTTATAAAAGATTCTTTTGTTTTTTCTACATGGTATTTTATGGAAACCTTCTTACCTTCAGATTGTGCATCGGCAGATATACGAGCATATGGAGTAACAGGAATATCCACCTTAGTTTGCCCGTTAATTGTAGTACGAACCTCTCCTGGTTCAACAAAAGGACCATCAACAGTAATCAAATATTCGCAATTGAAAACTCTTGTATTTTTAAAAGTTCCATCTTGCAATGCGTAAAAATCGACAGATTTTGTAGCTCCGGTATTCTGCTCCATCATCTTAATAATTACACCAGTTGAACCTTGAACAGGCAAAGGAACAGCTTCGCCTGTTTCAGCATCAACAATAGTTCCACTTATCCCCCCATTGGGTTCATCATAGTTATCTAGTTCATTCACACAAGAAGTCATTATGTAAATGACAGAAAAAAATATAGCTGATAAAAAAATATTAATACTTTTCATAATCATATCATATTAATTAGTTTGTATACCCTGGATTTTGAACGAGATTCGGATTTGAATTCATATCGTCTGCGCCAATTTTAACATAATAATTCTTCTCTAAGAATAATCTGACTTGCTTAGGAGGTTTATTTCCTCTTTCAAATACATACTTATTATCTCTTATATCAAACCAAGGATACAAAGCAGAACCTCTGAAACCATTCAATCCTCCTTGTTTTACATCTAAATGAGCAATTCTCCAACGTCGTAAATCCCAATAACGATGCCCTTCAAAAGCTAATTCAACTTTTCTTTCATGTCTAACTTTTTTAATATCAATAGAAGATAAAAGTGCAATACCTGCTCTTTCTCTAATCATATTAATAGCTGACAAAGCTTCAGCCTCTTTACCTCCTAATTCAACAGCTGCTTCTGCTAAATTTAAATACATTTCAGCTAATCTGAAAACAGGACGTGGTGTTTCAGATTTTCCCATATCTAAATTCTGCAAATTTTCATCCCAAAACTTCTTTTGATAAAAGCCTGTTTTTGACGGATCTCCAGCATCCGCACCTCCATCTTTCCCTGATACAGAATACGTTTTTCCTGTTTTAGGATCTGTATATGTTTCATTAGCATCTGGTTGAGATGCTGCCTGTATATATTCTCCATCAGAATTAATAATACCGCGTTGCCATTCAACTATAGAACCTTTACATGGAGAACCTGGTAAATAAACTGAAGCAAAAAGCCTTGGATCTTTATCTTTAAAAAGATCAATCGGACTATCAAAACGTTTTAATGAACCATCAGGATTTGTTAACTTTAGAGTACCCTCAGAACCATCAATATACTCATATTCCTCAACCATTTCTAGCGTTGGAGCAGCTCCACATCCCCAACCTCCTGCACGAAATGAAAATGGAGCATTTCTTTTATCGAAATCATGCCCTTTTCCTCCTGCAACATTATACTGTTTTTGGAATATATATTCTCCATTGTCACCATTCCCATTTAAAAAAATGTCACAATAATTTTTAGCTTTATCATCTGGAGTCTTATTGTATAATGCATAAACTCCAGAATCAATAACTTGTTTGGAGACATCATAAGCAATTTTGAAAAATTCATTAGCTTTTCCAGAAGGAATACCAACAACACCATTCAATTGTACTTTTCCATATTTAGCTATAGAACCTGCATATAGTGCAGCTCTAGAACATAACGCCAAAGCCGTTCCCTGATTTGCTCTATACTTTGCAGAAGCCTCATTAGTTTTTGGTAAATCCTTTGCAGCTTCCTGACACTCTGTTATAATAAAACGATATGTTTCCTCTTCAGTCGAACGTGGGGTTTGCAAATCTTCCAAATTATCAGGACCTTCATAAATTTGAGATTCTGCTATAATAGGAACTCCACCATATCTCTTTACTAAAGTAAAATAATGATAAGCTCTTATAAAACGAACTTCAGCTGTCAATCTTTTATTTTCAGCTTCATCTAAAGAAGCTGTTTTCAATTGAGCTAAAAAATCATTACAACTTCTTATACCTTTATATGGATCGGAATATGTTCCAAATAATTCATCACCATAAGTATAAGTTGCATTAGCATTATCAAATAATGGATCCTTTTGAAAAGAGCCTTGAGCTTCATCTGACATTGTTGTCAAATTCATCAATCTCCAATCAGCGTCATACCAATAATTGAAATCTTCCAATTGCATTTTATCATATAAATTGACCAATACAGCATTAATTAATTTAGGATCCTGCCACACTTGATCTGGGGTTACAATATCAAATGGTTCCTTATCTAAATAATTACAACTTATAAGGCTTGTAAAAGCAAACCCATATATTATTTTATTAAAACACTTCATAATCTATATCATTTAAAAAGTTACATTAACACCAAAGTTATATGATTTCATTTGTGGATAATATTGTAAATATACATTTGAATTCTCAGGATCCATATACTTCATCATACCTCCACTTGTGATTGTAATCGGATTATAGCAGTTTGCATAAACACGAATATTTGATACTTTAATTCTTTCCAACCATGTTTTAGGTAATGTATATCCAATTTCCAATGTTTTCAAACGCAAATAATTAGCTTTTAACAAACACCAAGTACTAGTTTTATTATTTGCACTAAATCCTGTTGGTCGAACTGCAGGCATTTCACCAGGTATCCATGGACTATTAATATCTTCCGGATTTTCGCGATGCCAACGATCTAGCCAAAATACAACACCATTACCAAGGCCTTGTTGAATAAATGGGTCAAGGAATGTTTCACCAACCTTCACCTCATGTCCTGCCGCACCTTGGAAAAATGCTGTAAAGTCAAAACCATTCCAATCAGCTGTAAGATTCAATCCATAATACATTGTTGGAGTATCATTATGTCCAATTGGTTTTTCATCTTTACTATCAATTATTCCATCGTTATTTATATCCTTATAACGAATATCCCCTGGTAATAAAGACTTATTTCCGTTACCATCTTGAATCGGAGCATTTAATATTTCTTCATAAGACTGGAATTGTCCTATAGCCTCGTATCCCCAAGTCATGTTTTTATAACGGTCATTTGTATTATTTCTCCAATTCTCATACATATTACCAGAAGCGGCTCTTTCTACATACCTATTTAGTTCTCTCGTTGTTGTAAAATTTGCACTAACACTATAAGAGACCTTTCCTATCTTGTTTCTATGTGCCAAGACTAATTCAAATCCTCTTGTCAAATCTGAATTCAAATTTTCTTGAGGTAAAGCTAATCCAAAAGAAGTTGGCAATGTCAACAAACGATTTGCCAACAAACCGTTTCTGTGGCGTTGGAAGTAATCAAACTCGGCAGACAACAAACCTTGTAAAACTGATGCTTCAAAACCAACATTCATTGTTGTTGATTCATACCAAGTTAAATTCAAATTAGGAAGTCCTCTATCTGAAGCTCCATTAGACAATCCATCAGAGCCCAAAACATAATTGCCCGAAGGATATTTATATCCTGTTAAATACTGAAAAGCAGCAAAGTCTCCTTCATCTCCAACCTTTCCTATAGAACCTCTGATTTTTAAATTATCAACAAATGAGATATTTTCCTTGAAAAAAGGTTCTTCAGACATTCTCCATCCCAAAGAGGCTGCAGGGAAGAATCCCCAACGACTACCCTCAGCAAATTTATAAGAACCATCATATCTAAAACTAAATTCAGCCAAATATTTACTATCGTATGCATAATTAACACGTCCTACTAAACCTTCATGAGCAGATACCGCAGCATTACCTCCATTATTTTTATTTACATTATCGCCAGCATCCATTTGATCCAATGCTCCAATATAAAACTGTCTATATGCAGAAACCCAATCCTTACGATAATTTTTCATTTCCCACAAAACTAAAGCTCCAATATCATGTTTACCAAAAGTATTTTGGTAATTAAGAGAATATTGTTGTGAAGGATTGAAAGAATTCTCATCTTTCAAATCCATAGTTGAAATGGAATGTCTTGCCAATTTATTATAAGTATCATTTACTGGGTCGTAAGTGTAATCATAATATTCTTTAAACCATTGTTTTGTAGACACATTATTATAATCATATGATAATAAAGCCTTTAATGATAGACCTTTTAGCCATGGAATCTGCCAGTCGATTGTCAAAGAACCATTAAATTCTCTTCTATCTCGTTTATCATAACCCACTTCATCAATATCTATCACTTGCATAGGATTTGCTCTGTCACCTGTATTACTAAAATAAGGCGCCGTATTATTTGCATATATTGATTTTAATGGACTTGCAAGATAGATCCCTTTAAATACTTCTTGTTCATATGGTTTAACCCTATTATCAAGACGACCACTTAATTGTAATCCTACAGTCAATCCTTTTACTATTTCCGCACTAATATTTGAACGAACATTGTATTTCTTATAATTATGGTCTTTTGTAACCCATATACCTTCTTGGTTTGTATAGCCTAAAGAAAAATAATATTTAACTTTTTCAGCACCACCCGAAACACTTAAATTATGATACATCTGAGGTGCGGAATTTCTTGTAGCACTATCCCACCAATTAGTATTTGGATATGCAGGATCACTTCCTGATTTATATTTTTCCAAATCCTCTTTTGAATATGGAGCAGCAACGCCTATATTCATTTGAGCTTCATTCCACAAACTTGCATATTCATAAGCATCATATAATTCAGGGAAACGTGTCACTTGTTGGAATCCATAATAACCATTATAAGAAATTGTTGGTTTACTAATTTCTCCTTTCTTTGTAGTAACTAAAATTACACCATTTGCTCCTTTAAATCCATATACAGCAGCTGACGCATCCTTCAAAATGCTTATTGACTCAATATCATTAGCATCTATTTGTGTAAAATCTCTTTCTACTCCGTCTACAATTACTAAAGCATTTCCAAATCCACGTATATCAATACTTGCAGCATCATCACCTGGAGCTCCACTTCTTTGAACGGCCCTCAAGCCAGGAAGTTTACCAGCCAAAGCATTTGTAACATTAGGAGTCTTAACAGTTGCAATATCTTTCGATTGTAAAGCAGCAACAGAGCCAGTAACTGAAGCTCTTTTCTGTACACCATATCCAACCACAACAACTTCGTCAAGAGCCTGTGTATCCTCCTTCAATGTAATATTCAAACTGTTCTGTCCTCCAACCTTAATAATCTGAGAACTATAACCTATATAGGAGACCTCAAGTACAGCATCATTTGGAACATCCAAACTAAAACGTCCATCCATATCGGTAATCGTACCGTTAGTAGTTCCCTTTACCATCACATTGGCACCGATTACCGGCATGCCCGTGGCATCTACAATGGTTCCTTTTACCAATTTGGATTGCTGGTTAGTAGTATTAGATGCTTGTTTCTTGATGATGATGTGTCCGTTACTGAAAGTCACCACGCAATCTGTACCTGCCAGCAGTTGATTCATGGCTTGTTGTACGGTGGTTGCCTTCGGCATTTGTTTCACAATACGGGAATCATCGACATCCTGCGATCTGTAGTCGATGGAAAGATCCGTTTGCTTTTCGATTTGTTGGAAGACGCTTTTCAACGGAAGATTACTTCCGGTCAGTTTGACTTGTTGTTGTTGCGCATAAACAAATACAGAACATGTTGATAATGCTGTCACACACAGCAGCCGGGATAATTTTTTTCTACTCTCTCCTGGCATTAGATTTGATAAATTCATAAATTTGTACGTTTGAAATTTTAGTATTAGACATTTGATTGATTTCTCCTGTTCTATGGAACGCAAAAGACTAGGGTTTCAAATACCGGAAAGGGAAGTTGGCCGCTATTCTTTCCGGTTTTTCTTTTTTTCATGATATCCTCCTTTTTTATTATTTGACAATGATATTATTTCCTTTAATTGTATACTGTATGCCCATCAGCTGATGCAGGATTTCCATGACATCCTCAATCGTTTCATCCGGGGCAAACTTCACATGATACAAATCGTTCCCGTAACGGGTTGCGTTGTATTGGAACGTAACTCCGTATTTCTTTTCCAGCGTCGAAACCAGTTGCCAGAAAGGAACATCCTCAAAAATCAGATAGCCTTCGCGTGTCATCTTATACAAAGACAGATCTACCCGATTTCGTTGCACGCTATGATCTCGATGCGAATACACCAATTGCTCACTGGGCTTCAGTACATACGACTGCGTCGTTCCATCCTTCAGACTGACTTTCACACTACCTTCTTCCAACGTGGTAGTCGTATAATCTTCACCCGCATACGATTTTACAGTAAAAACAGTTCCCAAAGCTTGGACATCCACACCGGAAGTCTTGACGATAAACGGTTTCTTCTTGTTTTTATAAACCTGAAAAGAAGCCTCACCCGTCAGATAGATTGTACGGGAATCCATCTTCCGAAAATCCTTCGGATACAGCATGGTTGATCCGGCATTCACCCACACACGGGAACTATCCGGCAACTGAATTTCGCGGGTCTCGCCGTAAGGAACAAACAATTCAGCCATTTCAACCGACTGGCGTAACGTATGTTGCTCCGTTATCCAATAGGTTCCACCCACAGAAACCAAAAACAAAGTCACCACAGCAGCATATTTCAACCACATCAACTGGATTTGTTTTTTCCGGTGGAAAGAAGTATCCAGCTGAGACCGCAACCGGTTCCAATCTTCCCACGTATCTGCTGATATCTCACCCGGTACTGTTTCCCAATGTTGCCGCAACAGATGTTCTTTAATCTCCTGATCTTGTTCCGCACGCAACCATTTCCCAAACAGGGCTTTCCCTACTTTGGAAAAACGCTTCCCAACGTATAGTTGGAATAACTTTTTAATTGATTCGTGTGCTTCCATATTACCTGCTTTTATACATTAGTAGGTTCAACACTGAAACACACACAAGCCAAATGGAGATTTTTTTGTTAAAAAAACAACAACATCTATTTTTTCTTAATTGCTTTGATTTATGTTACTTTTACGTTACATTTGTTTTTCCACATAAGCCTATTAAGAAATGAGAAACATAAAAACATTATCAGAACTTGAAGATAAGTATATTGGGAAAAAAGGTACATCTGAAAGAACTGCTTATGAAAAGAAAGTGACAAATTTCATAGTCCGTCATAATTATCGAACCAGCAGGAGCAGCCATAAATATACGACCTTACGCAAGATGGCCAATGCAGTCGTCAGATGATTTTCTACGGTTCGTTTGCTGATATGCAGACGGAGAGCTATTTCATCATTGGACAAGCCTTCTTCCCTGCTCATCCGATAAACTAATTGACGTTGGGGTGGCATTTGCTGGACAGCCACTTGAATCATCGTCTGAAGCTCACGGGCAAACAATTGTTCTTCTTCTGACTCTGCTTCGGAGGCATTTTCCAGATATTCATGGGCATACTGTTCGGTCACAGCCAGATGATCAAAGTAATCATATACTTTATAGCGGGCCATTTGATAAAGATAGGCAGAAATAGACTCCACCTGTACCAGTTTCTCGCGGTCTTTCCAAATAGAAAGGAACATCTCTTGCGCCATGTCACGGCTTACTTCCGAATCATGCGTCAAACCCGTCAGGAAACAAACCAGCTTCGGCTGATATCGAAAGAATAACTGCTCGAATGCTTGGATATTTCCGGCTGCGATTTCTGTCAAGATATGTACTTCTGTTTTCTCCATAGGCCAACAAACCTACAAAAGAAGTAAATTTTTTCAGAAAAATGAAAATCTTTCCATAAGAAAAAAACGTCAACTACTCGAAGTAATCGGAGTAACTGACGTTTTTCCTAATCAAGGTAACATATCCCCTTCGGCTTTGTGCTGTGGATCATAAACAGCCACGCCCACCATCGAATCGGCACAGCCATCATATAAATACCAAGAATCTATTCGGGAAAAAGGATGAATCTGGAATTACTAAAACGAACAATATTACGACGTATTGTAACAATTATCTGTTTACAAAGGTGTAAAATATGGACAAAACATTATATTTGTAAATAATGAAAAATATGTACACGCAGTCTCAAACATTATAAATATCGGTAAAATGTATATACCACCATTCACTGTCTCATCGGAAGCGATTAACCTGATAGCGGAAATAGCTTCAACAATAGAACGGTATGCCATACGTATGGAGCAATCTGACGAATTGCGCTTACGTAAAGCCAACAGAATAAAGACCATTCATAGTTCCTTAGCTATAGAAGGAAATAATTTGACGGAAAACCAAGTGCGTGACATTATAAATGGGAAAAATATAATAGCCCCACTGAAAGAAATACAGGAAGTGAAGAATGCGATAAAAACATATGAACTATATCCGACTCTGAATCCGTTTAAGGTCAGTGATCTACTGAAAGCTCATGGGATAATGATGCAGGCTTTAACAAGTGATGCCGGGAAATTCCGCACAAGTGGTGTAGGTGTGTTTAGTGAAAAAGGATGTGTACACATGGCGCCTCCGGCCGAAAGGGTTCCCATGTTGATTCAAGACTTGTTTGAATGGCTTGCCAAGTCAACTGATCACTTACTGATTCGTTCATGCGTGTTTCATTATGAATTTGAATTTATTCATCCGTTCAGTGATGGTAACGGGCGTATGGGTAGGCTATGGCAATCACTTATATTGGGTAAATTGCACCCGTTGTTTGAACATCTTCCTATAGAAAATATGATATATGCCAATCAGTTGGCTTATTATGATGCAATTACGGAAAGTTCGAGAATTGCCAATAGCGGTCCTTTTATAGATTTTATGTTGAATGAGATATTAAGTGCATTGAAAGCACACCAAGTTGAGGGAACAAAGAATGACGGTATAAATGTCGGTATAAGTGGCGGTATAAATGTCGGTATAAACGAACAAAACATATTGACTCTTATAACAAACACTCCCACGATAACCGTTCGTGAGATGGCCAATGTGTTAGGTATGTCATTAAGGCAATGTGAACGCCTGGTAGCAAATATGAAGCGTAAGAATCTGATAAAAAGAATAGGATCCAATAAATCCGGTTTTTGGGAAATAATGAATCAATAAGATTCAGAATAAAGTTATGCCGAGTACGATACAACAGGACAAATAAAAGGATCATAAACAGCCACATCCTCCATCGAACCGGCACAACCCTATTACATATACCATTTCCCTCTAAAGGACAGAAAATAAAATCCGAATTATTTAGCAATCCATTACGGAAGTTTCGATCCAATCTTATCGAAAGGTAACTGAGGAAAACCCGGAATATACTTGAATAGATCAGCATCAGTCTTGAATCCCTCTAATGGATTGTCAGGATTGACAAAACCCGGATCTTCATTGGTTATCCAGTTATTCCGAAACTCGGCCCATTGAGTCTCTCCATGGACCACATTGCCAATACGATAGAAAAGATTACTTTCAATCAGATTTCCGTGTGGATAAGCCGGATCTTCCTGCCAATAGTTTACCAATTTCGGATAAGCCTCGCTATAAGGAGGTTCGGTATGACGAACTTTCTTCAAACGCTGGTCAATGATTCCATCCGGAGCCACCATTCCCGTACCCCAATTCTGCATACGATTGTCTAAATGAATGGCACAGGGTGAATCAATAAATAAATTATGATGATAATGATTATAATGTCCACCACCGATCAATACAGGTAAAGAACCGGCATTGTGATAAATATTACCATAGACTTCACCATCACAAGCACCATCATCATGATAAGTGGCCGTTACCCGGTGACGCGGACTTAACTTATGGAAATAACAATACCGAATGACATTGCCTTGCTCCGACGGATCACGTCCGTAATAAATCGCCCCTTGATCATCCACTTCGCCACAAACATTCGTAATCTTACAATATTCTATCACATGGTTATTCCCATGAAACAGAATTGCCATACTGGGCGCATTATAAATGTCACACTGAGAAACCCGGTTGCCGACACCATCGATCCACACGCCCGGACGATATGACTTCTCAATTCGGTTAAAATCATGTATCCGACAATTCTCCACAAAGTTATTTGCCGGAGTCAATGAAGCCCGATCGCCTCCACCCAAACTAACACCGCCTGCACCAACATGGTATATATAACAATCCACAATGCCGTTATCGCTTCCAGCCTCTCTATTATACAAAGTCTCTTGATATACTTTACCTATCAAATCTCCAATAACACGGGAAGTTGGCTCACCACCTGCCTCTGCTGCATGAGGTTTTAACGTAACTTTTCCAGGAGTAAAAGAACCTTTTCCCATTGACACAGCCACACCACCCATATTCCGGATCGTACATCCCTGAATACGCACATGTTTGGTATCCTCCAAATAGATACCGATATACCGTCCATATTCAAATGTCAGATTTTCCAATGTTACATCCGAACAATGCTCCAAAGCCACCAAAGGTTCATCCAACACCGATACATGCAATGATGTGAGTGTATCTTTCGGATATACATACATCTTGCCTTCTTCCTCATCGATCACATATTCGCCTGGCAAATCCAGTTCTTCCAATAAGTTCAACGCATACCAACGTCGCCAGTCAGCTCTCGTCATAAAGCCATAGACCGTTTGCATCGCCGGATGGATTGTCCTATCCGAAGGATCAATCTTTTCAACAGGTATCATATCATCCGCATATCCATAAGCAAAATAACCGGCAATCCAGGCTCCCTCTGCCGATTTCCACAATGAGGGCCTGTCTTCAATATATTCAAACTGTGGA
>OHIR01001410.1_pt1 | contig 10811 bp, 15 predicted proteins | sample 1568301 | NCBI WGS metagenome assembly OHIR01 (sample SAMEA3879539, study PRJEB24766) | human gut metagenome | biome: human-associated habitat; feature: feces | place: USA | collected 1985/1987
GGGATGGTTAAGAAACCGGGAAGATAGTATTTTATCTTCCCACACAAACTGATTTATGGTCACCGACAGAAAAGAAATGTTTAGGTGTGATGGTGTGGAGAGTACAGATAAGTCAGCTTATGTGAGGAGATAAAGTGCGCACAGTATCAAATCAATATTATTTATAAGGAGATTTTAAGATGGAAAGAGCAATTATATATTATGCAAAAACAGGATTAGAGGCTACAGATCATTTTGTGCCGAAGTTGCTTGAAAAGTATTGTCAGGATAATGGCTATGAAATTGTAGCTATGCTTTCAGAGCCTGCTTCTACAGAAGGAGTTTCATTTCCGATGAAATATGCCATTATTGGTTTAAATATGGAAGAAGATGTTAATACAATCATAACACTTTCAAAGGATATGATTGGTGCAACAGATGAGACCGTTATTGATACACTTGGAAAACTCAGCGAATATGATATCTATGTGGAGGATATTAATGGAGAACTTGAAGAGTGTTATGAGATGATGTACAAAGAGCCTGTTCAGGAAAGTGATATAAGAGGGCTGGTGCTTGATACGGTATCAAAGTTCTATCATAACATCAGGGACGGCAGATAGGAGGCAATATGCAGGATTCCAAAGAAAAGCAGTGTCTGATATTTGTAAGGAATAATGCAAATGATACAGCTGACCGTATCGAGGCATATGCAAAAAAGTCCGGCATGGAAGTTGTTGAGACAGTTTTCAATACAGATAAAAAAGCGGTTGAACGATTAAGATATTATATTGAAAGAGATGCCATTATCTGTGTGCTAGTAAGAGATGTGGTAGACATTTCAATGGAACTTAATGAGATTAAAGCTGTAATGACACTTGCAGCGGAACATGGAATCAGTATTAATGCAGAGAGCAGGGGCTATGAACCTGCTCTCATTTCTTTTGAATGATATGACAGAAGAAAATAGAAAATTAAAACTGATTATATTTCCGGGCGAAACAGTAGTGATTGATGAATATGGGAAACGGATTGTTGCCTGTCCGACAGAGGATGAGGCAGAAGAATATATCAGGGAACAGGAGGAATGACATAGATGAAACTGAACAGGGGCGATATTGTTATTGCAAATCTGGAGTCAGTAAGTAAAGGGAGCATTCAGAAGTATACAAGACCTTATATTATTATCTCAAATAACAAGGCAAATCAGTATTCACCGGTTGTCACAGCAGTAGCCATGTCCACAAAAACATGGAAAAAGAAATATCTGCCAACCCACTGTCCAATACCGGCTGCAAAGGTAAAGGTTACTGACACAGATTTTGAGGTATTTGACAGTATGGCATTATGTGAGCAGATTGTATCCATTGATGTAAATGTCCAGATTGAGAGGGTAGTTGCTTCAATTTCAGATACGGAACTACTTGATAAGATTACTGAATGTGTAAAAATCCAGATTGGGGCATATGAAAAGTACAATTAAATATTACCGGGGCATTTGCTCCGGGTTACATAGCCACCTGTATTCTATGGGTGGCATTTTTACTGAAAGGGGGATAGATTTTATGACAGCAGAAGAATACAGAGCACTATTAGATGTGGATTTTAACAATGTAAAAATAGAAGATCTGACTGATATTAGAAAAATTAAAATAGATAAAAATCAGCCACAGAGTAAGAGGCAGGCACAGTTCTTAAAACAGGTGGGAAATCCATATATGCTGCGTCGTGGAAGTATGATGATTAAGGTAAGCTTTGCGAATAATGGACTGTCGATGGAACAGGCATTTGAAAATCTGCTTTTGAATGTCTGAAAATTTGTGGTGGAATTTCAAAGTGATATGTGCTATGATGTTTTTGGTATAAAAATTCTAAATTAGTGCATATCACCTTATTGAAAAGTTATCTTCTAACTTAAACAACAATAGGAGGATGTGCATATGAGTCAGATAAGTCAGATCAAAAAGATCTATCATGCAGCCATCTATGTTCGTTTATCGAAGGAAGATGGCGCTGTTGCTTCACATGAAAAAACTGAGAGTAACAGTATCGCAAATCAGAAATCACTGATTAGAGATTTTCTCAAAAACAAAAATGATATTGAGGTTGTGCAGGAGTATGTTGATGATGGTTTCAGCGGCTCTAATTTTGAGCGACCGGCATTCCAGATGATGCTTGAAGATATTAAGAAAGGCAAAATTGATTGCGTTGTCACTAAGGATCTGAGCAGATTCGGAAGAGAATATATAGATTCAGGTATGTATATTGAGCGATTATTCCCTGCTATGGGAGTAAGATTTATTGCAATCAATGATGGTATTGATTCCGGAGAGGCAAAGTCGCAGTCAGATGAGATTATTATTCCATTCAAAAATCTTATTAATGATGCTTACTGTCGTGATATTTCAATTAAGATACGTTCACATCTTGAAATTAAGAGAAAGCAGGGAGATGTAATCACGGCATTTGTGCCATATGGATACAAAAAGAATGATAAAGATAAGCACAAACTGGAAATTGATGTATATGCAGCAAATGTTGTGAAAGATATTTTCAGAATGAAGTTGCATGGAAAAAGTCAGGATGCAATTGCATGTGAACTTAATTCATCAGGAATACTTCCACCGGCTGAGTATAAAGCAAGCACAGGAAGCAATTATCAGACATGCTTTAAGACAAAAGAAAAGTCGGAGTGGACTTCAGTCATGGTAAGGAGAATCCTTACAAATGAGGTTTATATAGGTAATCTCGTACAGGGAAAACAGACAACACCGAATCACAAGGTCAAAAAGACCATAATCAAAGAAAAATGCGAATGGATAAGGATTGAAAAGAACCATGAGCCGGTTATCACGGACAGGGATTTTGAAGTAGTACAGAGATTGCTTGCAATGGATACAAGAACATCACCGGACAGAGAGGAAGTTTATCCGCTGTCAGGGGTAGTTACCTGTGGCGGCTGTGGGATTCCCATGGTAAGAAAAACTTCAAAAGTGGGTGGTAAAACTTATGCCTATTATCTGTGTGCAACCCATAAGGATTCAAAGCAGTGCAGTTCCCACAGAATTTCCACGGATAAGTTGGAAGAAGTGGTGCTAGAGCTTTTACAGACACACATTGATAACATGATTGACCTTAAAAGAATTCTTTCTTTTATCGGCAACGTGCCGTTTCAGCAGCTTGATATGAAAAAGCTTGAGGAAAGGCGTGAAAAGAAACAGGCAGAGGTAGACAGATGTGCAGACCTCAGAGGAATGCTTTATGAGGATATGAAGGATGGCATTATCTCAAAGGAAGATTACAAAGAGCTTCATACAGCATATGAGCAGAGGAAAAAGAGTGCCGAGATTGCCATTCACCAGATTGAATTGGAAATGGAAGATGTGCTGAATCGTAAGAGCAAAGGCTTTGTATGGCTTGATTATTTTACGGAACATAAAAATATCGAGAAGCTTACAAGGGAAGTGGTTGTATCTCTTATCCGTGAAATAAAGGTATTTGATAAAACCCACATTGAAGTAGTGTTTGACTTTGATGACTGCTACAAAGAATGTCTTAATGTTATTGCAAGTCAGGGGCATTCGGTTGATGTGGACAGTACAGGAAAACTGAATATCAGATTAAAGGAGGCTGTGTAGTATGGCAAGAAAGAGCAGAAAAAATATGCCGGTTGCAGTTGCAGAGCCGACTGACAATCTGACGACAAAAGCAGTTTTAAGCATGGATAAGGAGGCAAAACCATATCAGGTTGGAATCTATACGAGACTTTCATTTGAATCAGAGGCGAATAAGGAAAGAGATACTGTAGACACACAGATTGCATATATCAGAGAGTTTATTAATGGGCAGGATGATATGGTAGAAGTTTGTGTGTATGCTGATATATCTGTTACAGGAACAACTTTTGAAAGACCGGAATTTGACCGAATGATTCAGGATATTCGAGCCGGCAAAATCAATACTGTTATAACCCGTGATCTTAGCAGGCTTGGAAGAAATTATGTGGAAGCAGGTAATTATATTGAGAGAGTTTTTCCTTTTCTGGATGTACGATATATTGCCATCACAGATGATTTTGATACAGCAAGACCGGGAACTGATTTATCTGTACCGCTTAAGAATATTGTGAACGAATATTATTCCAAAGACCTTTCAAAGAAAGTAGAGACCGGAAAGCATAGTATTTGGGCACAGGGCGGCTTCAGCGAGGGAACGCCACCATATGGATATTACAGGGCTACAGATGGTTCAAGAAAGCTTTTGATTGATGAAGAGGTATCTGACAATGTAGTTAGAATTTTTAATATGTTTTTGGATGGGAAGGGATATGCTGGTATTGCAAAGACTTTGCAAAACGAAGGAATTCTTTCACCTCCGAAATACAGATTCTATAAGTCAGGAAAGATTGAACTTGCTGAAAAAGCAAGAGAATGGCACTATTCGCATGTAAAAGAGATACTTCAGGGAGAATACTATATTGGAAATATTGTTCATGGAAAGCAGAGGAAGGCTCTTGATACGGGAAGAAAGAATAAAAAAACAGACAAGTCCAAGTGGCAGCGAGTAGAAAATGCTCATGAACCTATCATTGATAAAGATACTTTCTATAGAGTGCAGGAAAGAATTGAACTTATAAGGAGCAAGCATTTGGAAGGATCAAAGCCTAATCCTGAAGCTCCAAAGAAGCCAGATAATATTCTGGTATATAAAACAAAATGCGCCTGTTGTGGAGGCAGTGTATTGATTGGCAGGCATCACACTTATTCAGAAAAGTTCTATTATAAGTGTAAGAACCGTAGAAAATTAGCTAGGCTATGTGAAAATAAGTACTCTTATGATTATTCTGAGGTTATGGATAGTGTTTTTTCTGTTATCCGTCAGCATATGAGTTTGTGTGTTGAGAAAACAAAGTTTGTTCAGAAGATGAACAGCAGAAAAGAGAATGTTCTTCAATATGATATTTATACCAAGCAGATAGCAAAACTTCAAAATGATGTAAGAAGAATTACCGCTAACAAAAGTGGTTTGTATGAAGATTATAGGGAACAGTTAATCACTGCGGAAGAACTGTGCCAGTATCAGAGAGAATATGAAAGCAGAGTAAATGAGATTGAAGCGCAGATTACTGAATTGCTGTAAGTTACCGAATAACCTGCAATAATGGCAACCAGAGAACCCTTAGAAACCCTTAAAGTCCCTTACATGGTGAGAAATCCCGTGAAATGGGGCTTTTTGTGGCTTATAAGGGCTTTTTTTGCATTAAATGTTTTAGGATCGTTAAATGGCAACCTGAAAAAGAAAAAATGGTGAAAAATATATAAAACGGGGGCGGTGTGAATGATGAAAAGCATGGCTTTAAAATCTTTAAAAAACGTTTAAACGGAAACAAGCGCCCCACCAGAAACTGTTGAAAAATCAAAGGTTTTTGACCTTTTCAAGAATTTTAAAAGACCGTTTAAACGAATGAAATTTAAAGGCATTTAAAAAAGCATATAATAGCAACCATAATGGCAACTTAATGAAAAGGAAAAAGAGCCGATCTAAAAAATAGATCAAGCTCTTTTTTATGCCAGCGGGCAGGCTGGCAGGTGGTAAATGCAAGGTTATCATATCATGGGGATAATACTAAGTCAAATTGCAATTATGAACCACCGTGACGTTTCTTCCATTCGATAAATTTGGGATTATCTTTCAGCGGATTAGCACCGTCTTCTAATTTGAACATATCAATCATAGGTTTAGCGATAATGTAGCATTTGCAACCTGGATGCATAGGAGGGCAGTTAATTCCAACTTTTGCGTCTGAAACAAGAAATGTTTGTTCGTTTAATTGATTGCAAGTTTCACAACAACCAGATCCCATGAATATGTATTCTTTTATGTTTAACTTTCGCAAAGAAGATAACTCACGTTGAACGGAAGCGTACCCAGGCTCTTTTTTTAGTAGATTTTTATGAAAGTATTTTATTAACGACATGTTACACCTCCGCAGTAGTTTGATTATCTTTTGATGCTATACGGTCGAGTTCCTCATAAATTATGGTATGAACACGATGCTGGCCACGCCGATCTAAATGGTTATACGTTTCAATAAGCTCCTGCTGATCAGAAGAAAGTGAACGAGCTTTTCCAAATAAAAGGTAATCAGATGATATTGCGAAAATATCGCACATTTTGGCAAGCTGCTCAATAGTTGGATTTGATTTATGATTTTTCCAATCGGTCATAGGACTTTTCTTTAATCCCAACAAATTCCCCAATTCTTTGCCTGTAATTCCCAAGCGTTCAGTCTGCTCTAGTATTCTATCATATAAGTCAGGCATAATATCTCCCTCTCTAAAATGCGCTAAATTCGCAATAATAAGTTGACAATGCGAAAATATCGCATTATAATACAAGTGTATCAATCATACAAGACCGATTATAGCACAGAATCCGATAACGGAATAGGTTATTTTGTATCGCTGATACAGAATTTTATAACGGAATACGTTAGGAGGGCAGGCAGAATGAAGAACAGAAAAGTACGGAATTTCGCTGAGTTTGCCTTATGGACAAAAACCAGAATGCTGGAAAGAGGCATCAGCCAGAGAGAACTGGCTGCAGGAATGGGAACACATCAGGCTAGGATCAGTGAGGCTATTACAGGGAAGCCATCAGGAAAGAAGTTTATCATTCCGCTGATCCAGGAGCTGGACGGTAACATGGATGATTTTAAAGACTTTTTAAATACCGTTTAAAAGAGTCGAAACCGGCAGAAGCCGGTCATGCAGGGATAGCCTCCTGCATCTGATGAGGACAGGCTAAAAAGGTGGTGGAAATGTATGGCGCAGATGCTGACAGCGAAGCAGGTTGCTGAGATTAAAGGCTGTAGTTATCAATATGTTAAAAAGATCCTGAAAGATGGAAAACTTCGGTCAATAGAAACCGTTAATAGCAAAAACCGGAAAACTTACCTGGTACCGCTGGATGCGTTGGATGAGGAACTGCAGCACAAGTATTATCAACTGATTGCAGAAAATCCTCCGGAAGAAATAAAGCAGCCAGAGCCGGAAGTGGAGAAGGCCGCAATTGATGAGTTTACTGAGGACGAGCGGAAGGAAATTGATTTCTGGATCGACCTCACCAAGCGCTGGCAATCATATAGAAAGATGCCGGGAGTTACTTCCCTGGCTGAAGTAGATAAAAAGTTCGTAACGCTCTGCAGCCTGGAACATCCAGAGCGGAGCATATCAGTAGATACGCTTTACAGAAAATGGAATGCCGTGAAGGCTGATGATATGAAGGCGCTGGTTGATAAGCGGAACAAATGGAAGAAAGGGACAAGCTCCATAGATGAAACGATATGGCAGGCTTTCCTGTATTACTATCTGGACGAAGCCCAGCATCCGGTAACCAAGTGCCTGGAGTACACAAAGATGTGGGCGCAGGAAAAGCGTCCGGATCTGTATACGCAGATCCCGGCCTATCCTTCTTTTTACCGGAGACTGAAAAGTGTTCCGGAGGGAGTAAAGGTTCTGGGCCGTGAAGGTCACAAGGCATTCAATGACCGCTGCGCTCCATACATCAAACGTATTTATGATGAGATGCAGAGCAATGAGTGGTGGATCGCTGATAACCATACCTTCGATGTAATGGTGAGGGATAAGTCAGGCAAGCTGCACAGGCCATATCTGACAGCCTTCCTGGATGCAAGAAGCGGAATCTTTACAGGGTACTACATTACATATAACCCAGGTTCAGAGGCAACGCTGATCGCGCTCCGGAAGGGAATCCTGGAATATGGCATCCCGGATAACATCTACGTGGATAACGGTCGAGAGTTCCTGACCTTCGATATTGGCGGCCTTGGCCACCGGAAGAAGAAGCCAAAGAATGGCGAGGAAACCTTTGAACCGCCGGGCGTATTTAAACGCCTGGGAATCAATATGACAAATGCTATCGTCCGAAATGCGAAGGCGAAGATCATTGAGCGCCGGTTCAATGATGTGAAGAACGGCCTTTCCAGACTGTTCAATACTTACACGGGCGGCAGCGTGGTGGAAAAGCCAGAGCGTTTGAAATATGTTCTGAAGAAAGATGCCATTTACACAGACGATGAGTTCCAGGAGTATGTGGATGCAATTCTGAAGTATTACTTCAACATGATGGAATACGATGGCCCGGTGGCAGAAGACAAAGGAAAGCTCAAAATGGATGTGTTTAATGAGCATCTGATTAAGCGCCGGGTGGCAGCCGCAGAGGAATTAAACCTAATGCTCATGAGAAGCAGCCGTCCGCAGGCCGTGGGCCGCCGGGGAGTGCATCTGGATATCAACGGAGGCCGCCTGGAATATTGGAACGATGAACTGCTGATGAGACATTTCGGTGAGAAGGTATACTTCCGGTACAATCCGAATGACCTGAAGGAAGTCCGGATCTACAACCTGGAAGACAAATATCTGATGACGGTTCCGGTAGATAATACGGCGGTTCTTACATACGGCGCTACCAAGGATGATGTGAAGGCCGGAATGGCAGTGACCAGGAAGCTGGAGAAGATCGCGAATGAATATAAAAAGAACGTGGTCATCGCAGAAGCTGATCGGGTTACCGCGCTGGATCTGGTACTTCGCCAGGCACAACGCAACAAAGAAAGCTACACAGGCAAAGCAGACCCGAAGGTACTGGAGGTTCAGCGGGCAGATGAAACACCGGTATATCAGAAAGTGGTCGGCGGAGTCGATCTTGACACAATGATTGAAAATGCAGCCAAAAGGCAGGGAGGTAAATGATGGGAAAACAGTATAATGCAGAACTTCAGGCGAAAGTTGAAGCGTACATGAAGGAAACGGGAGTCAGCCAGGCGAAGCTGGCCCCGATGATGAACCTGAGCGGAGCGGTATTAAGCCAGTACCGCCGCAGCGTTTATGACAAGGGCGATGTAGAGGATGTAGAGCGCAAGATCCGCGAATTCTTTCAGATCAAGGAGGAGCAGGCTGAAAACGCCAAGAAGACCGAGCCTTTCAATGCAGTACGGGGATATGTGGCAACCTCTATTTCGGAGAGTATTTACAAGATGATCCGTTATTGCCAGCTTGAAAAGGGAATCGTAGTTATTGACGGAGATGCCGGAATCGGGAAGACCAAAGCGGCTACCAAGTTCCTGCGGGACAATCCGGCAACGGCGATCTATATCAGCACCACACCGAGTACCAGCTCTGTAAGAAGCCTTTTAAGGATGATCGCAAGGGCATTGAAGATATCGGAAAACCAGAGAACAGAAGATCTTTCCATTTCAATCCGTGAACGGCTGAGAAGTGCTGATAATGTCCTGATTATTGATGAGGCCCAGAACCTGAAGTTCATGGCACTGGAAGAAATCAGAGGCTGGGTGGATGAAGACCCCATCACTGGAAAGCCTGGCATCGGAATCGCACTGATTGGAAACGATGAGGTCTACAACAAGATGCTTGGAAGACAGGAGGCGATCTTCTCACAGCAGTTTAACCGGACGAAGCTCCACGGGCGATACCGGGCTACGAATGTAACCAAAGAAGACGTTGAGAAGTTATTCCCTTCCCTGGTGGAGAAAGGAATGACACCAGAGCTGACATACCTCTACAATGTCGGCCACAGTAAGTGGGGAGTGCGCGGCATGGTAAACGTATTCACAGCAGCCGCCAATAACCAGGATGTTTCCCTGGAAGGTCTGCAGAAGGTAACAGGCCCGCTGGGAATCTATTTATAAAATCAATCAAACGGAGGTAAATGCAATGAAGTACATGACAGGAAAAGCAAAGATGATGGTGGCAGGAATCGCACTTGGAACGGTGGCCGCCGGGGGAATGGCGGCACTGATCGCAGCGGGTAAGGTCGGAGTGGCCGGAAGCCTGGTTGTGTTATTCCTGATGGCCCTGGCGGGAGTTGGCGGCTGGATGATCGGTATTCAGATGCGGGTGAAGATCGAACATGACCGGGCATGGATGAAAGGATACCGTGATGGAAGGGAGAGTTCACTCCCGCCGATCACCGTAACCACCGAGCACATGCTCATCCGGTACAGGGAAAATCCGGGGCTGTAAAGCCCCACCTTAATGCAGCCATCCGGAAGGATGCCGGTCACAAGCCCGGATAAAGGCAGAGTGAGGTGAAACTGAATAAGGAGGTAAGTGCAGCATGAAGAACGGAAAGAAGCCGACACTGGCCCAGAAGAAGTTCCTGCAGGGGAAAGGGCTGGTACCAGAGAACTGGCTGATCGTGAAGGATACGCCGGTGGAGCTGGTGGTAGTCAGCCGGGCCGCGCTCCTTAAAAGAACAGAGAAGACAAGAACTTTCAGGAAGGAGCGACTATGAAGGTCATGGAAAAGAAGGCTATGCCAATGCCGGAAGATCTGGAAAGAGAGTGGAACGAGGTAAGGGTTTGCTTTCGCCTGCTTCAGTGCAGGAGAGCCAGAATTGTGACGAAGCGGATGCTGGACGGTTCTGTGAAGCGGTATACCGAGGTCAGAAAGGCGGGTGAATGAGATGGTACAAAGAGAAGAAATGTACTTTGAACCGCGCTGCGTAGGCTCTGACCTGCGTATTCGCTGGTATGGTGAACAGTATTCAGCACCGGAGCTGGAACGCCATTATGAGGAGACGGTTTACATCCGGGACAGCGGAAAAGAGCTGATGGTTTACATCCTGCATGACGCAGTAGGCAATCCGCTGCCGCTGCTTCGCACCAAGGATGCGGCCGTTGAGGCGGATCGTTCCGGCACTCTCCCGCATCAGGCCGCACAAGCAGCGGGAAAGGGTGCTTTTTCCCACGCCATTGTCACCCGTGACGGCCAGCACCTCTCCCGGGCGGG
>OHIR01001416.1_pt1 | contig 10775 bp, 7 predicted proteins | sample 1568301 | NCBI WGS metagenome assembly OHIR01 (sample SAMEA3879539, study PRJEB24766) | human gut metagenome | biome: human-associated habitat; feature: feces | place: USA | collected 1985/1987
GAAAATCGGTGTTATGTTCGGTAACCCGGAAACTACTACCGGCGGCCGCGCCTTGAAATTTTATGCAACCGTGCGTATGGATGTGCGCCGCGTTGAAACCTTGAAAAACGGCAACGATATGATTGGCAGCCGTACCCGTGTTAAAATCGTTAAAAACAAAGTGGCGCCTCCGTTTAAACAGGCTGAATTTGACATTATGTACGGAGAAGGCATTTCTCACGAAGGCTGCATTGTTGACCTTGGCGTTGAGCTTGAATTAATTACCAAGAGCGGCGCATGGTATTCATACGGTGATGTACGTTTAGGGCAGGGCAAGGAAAAAGCCAAAGAATATCTGAAGGACAATCCTGAACTTTTGCAGGAGATAGAAAATAAAATCCGTGCCATGACCATTAAACAGGCTGCCCCCGAAGGTGAAACCGAAAGTGCTGCGCAGGAAGAATAATAAAACCTTTGATAACGAAAAGGATGCTTATAATTACGCACTGACGCTTTTAAATTACCGTGATTACAGCATAGCGGAAATGCAGGAAAAATTAAAAAAGTGTTCCGTATCGGACGCCGATATTAAAGCGGTGACTGATAAGCTGTGCGGATATGGTTTTTTGGATGAAAAACGCTATGCGCTGCGCGTTTATGACAGCTGGCTTGCCAAAAAGTATTACGGCAAGGGTTATTTAAAAAACACCTTGCAAAAACGCAGTGTTGATGACGAAATAATTAACGAAGTTGCCGGACTTGTTGAAGCAGATGCTGAAATTGAGCGCTGCTGCGCTGCTGCCGACAGCTACATAAAAAAGAAAAAAATAAACAGTTTTGAAGACGCGATGAAAGTTAAAGCCGGATTAGGAAGGTTTTTATTTGCCAGAGGTTTTTCTGTTGATTTGATAAAGAAAACTATTGCAGAAAAAATAAGTTATTCCGGTGTGGATAATTATGATTAGTGATACAAACTTGACTTTTAGTTAAAATCCATTTAAAATTATATTATCCAATCGTGTTAAGAGATTCAATGTTAACCACGAGGCGACTAGCAGGTTGCCTCATTTTTTTTAGAATTTTACTAAGGAGGTGAGTACCATTTTAGAGTTGTTCATTACAATAGCCGGTGCTGGTGCGGCAGGCGGCATTGTCGGTTATTTTGTCCGCAAAAATGTTGCTGAAAGCAAAATAGCCACTGCCGAAGAAACTGCAATCCGCATTATTCAGGATGCCGAGCAGGCCGGTGAAACCAAACGCAAAGAAGCGCTGATGGAAGCTAAAGAAGAAATCCACCGCATGCGCAGCGAAATGGAACGTGAAAATAAAGAACGCCGCAGCGATTTGCAGCGTCAGGAGCGCAGACTCCTGCAAAAAGAAGAAAACCTTGACAGAAAAATTGATTCCTTTGAGAAAAAAGAGGAACATCTGGCTTTAAAAGAAACCAAACTTAACGAAAGCCAGGCCAAGGTGGACGAGTTATACCAGAAACAATTGGGTGAACTGGAAAGATTATCCGGTTTGTCAACCGAAGATGCAAAAAAAGAATTGCTGTTGTCTGTGGAAGAAGAAGTTAAGCATGAATCTGCAATGATGATTAAAGAGCTTGAACAGCAGGCTAAAGATGAAGCGGACAGAAAAGCCCGTGAAATCATTTCCCTTGCTATTCAGCGCTGTGCCGCAGACCATGTTGCCGAAACCACTGTTTCTGTTGTGGCACTGCCGAATGATGAAATGAAAGGCCGCATTATCGGCCGTGAGGGCAGAAACATCAGAACATTGGAAACACTGACAGGCATAGATCTTATTATAGACGATACTCCGGAAGCGGTTATTATTTCGGGGTTTGACCCTGTAAGGCGTGAAGTTGCACGTATAGCTCTTGAAAAACTCATCAATGACGGGCGTATTCATCCGTCCCGCATTGAAGAAATGGTAGAGAAAGCACAAAAAGAAGTTGAACAGAGAATTAAAGAAGCCGGTGAACAGGCTATGTTCTCGGTTGGGGTGCATGGTTTGCATCCGGAAATGGTTAAACTTTTGGGCCGTTTGAAATACCGTACAAGTTACGGCCAGAATGTTCTTAACCATTCTGTTGAAGTTGCCCATCTGGCAACAATTATGGCTTCTGAACTTGGTGTAGATGTTAACCTTGCCAAACGTGCTGGCCTTTTGCACGATATCGGCAAAGCGGTTGACCATGAAGTTGAAGGTTCCCATGTTGAACTTGGCGTGGAAATTGCCAAGAAATACCGTGAATCCGACCTTGTTATCAACGCTATTGCAGCTCATCATGGCGATACCGAGCCGAAAAGCGTTGAAGCCGTGCTCATTTCGGCATGCGATGCCGTATCGGCAGCACGCCCTGGTGCACGCAGGGAAACTTTGGAAAGCTATTTGAAACGATTGACCCGATTGGAAGAAATTTCTGAATCGTTCGATGGCGTTGAAAAATGTTATGCCGTACAGGCCGGCAGGGAAATCCGCATCATGGTTAAACCCGAACAGGTTGATGATGCTTCGGCAATACTTTTGGCGCGTGATGTTGCCAAAAAGATTGAAGCCGAGATGGAATATCCCGGTCAGATAAAAGTAGTTATCATCCGCGAAACGCGTGCAGTTGACTACGCTAAATAATTTTGAATATAAAAAACGCTCCGTTAAGGGGCGTTTTTGTTTTATATAAACATTCTTTCACGAAATATTTACAAAAATAAAGTTTTTCAAAGGGGAAACATTTGTTTTTAAACTCACTTTAATGTATAATATACGGTAGAGTAAGTGTACGGTTAATACTTGCGTTAATCTGTGTGATACTTGATCGGAAAATAAATAATTTGGAGGTGTATTTTTTTTGAGTAAAACACAACATAAAGTAAATATTATTCCGCTTGGAGGACTCGGCGAAATCGGCAAGAACATGACGGCTTTCCGTTATGGAGATGATATTATACTTGTCGATGCCGGTTTAATGTTCCCTGAGGAGGATATGCTTGGAATAGATTTGGTTATTCCTGATATAACTTATCTTTTGGAAAACAAAGATAAGGTTAGGGCGATTTTTTTAACTCACGGCCATGAAGACCATATCGGCGCTTTGCCGTATGTTATGAAGCAGATTAATGTGCCGGTTTACGGTACTGCCCTTACTTTGGGCATTTTGCAGGGACGCTTGAAAGAAAACGGTGTAAGTGCCGATAACTGCCATGTAATTAAGCCCGGAGATAAAATATCCGCCGGTGCTTTTAAGCTTGGTTTCATGCGTGTCAACCACAGCATTCCTGATGCAATAGCACTGGCTATCCGTACGCCTGTCGGGCTTATTATTCACACCGGCGACTTTAAATTTGACCAGACCCCGGTTGACGGGCAGGTTACGGAATTTAACCGCTTTGCGGAATACGGCGATGAGGGCGTGCTTTTGCTTATGGCGGACAGCACTAATGCCGAACGCCCGGGCTATACCCCAAGTGAAAAAATGGTAGGCCAGACTTTCGACGATGAGTTCCGCTATGCTAAAAACCGTATTATCGTGGCAACTTTCTCGTCCAATGTTCACCGCATTCAGCAGATTGTTGACAGCGCCGTAAGATATAAACGTAAAGTTGCCGTTATCGGCCGCAGCATGGTTAATGTTGTTAATATTTCCATTGAACTGGGTTATTTGAAAGTGCCGGAAGGCGTATTGATTGATGTTGATGAAACATCTAATTATCAGCCCAGCCAGATTGTAATTATTACTACCGGCAGCCAGGGCGAACCTATGTCTGCCTTAACCCGTATGGCCAATAACGACCATAAAAAGGTTGAAATTCTTCCGGGCGATACTGTTATTATTTCGGCAACGCCTATTCCCGGCAACGAAAAACTCGTATCGCGCACAATTGATAACCTTTATAAACTCGGCGCCGACGTTATTTACGAAAAAAGCAACGGCGTACATGTTTCCGGCCATGCCAGCCAGGAAGAAATTAAAATGATGCACAATCTTGTGCGCCCGAAATTTTTTATGCCGGTGCACGGCGAATACCGCCATCTGGTTAAACATGCACAGCTTGCCCAGTCGCTGGGTATGCCACGCGAAAATATCGTTATTGGCGAAAACGGCGCTGTAATTGAACTTACGCGCAACAGTATAGGTATTTCCGGCCGTGTTCCTGCCGGTAAAATTCTGGTTGACGGCCTTGGAGTGGGCGATGTCGGCAATATCGTGCTGCGTGACCGCCGCCAGCTTTCGCAGGACGGCATTATGATTGTTGTTGTAACAATCGAAAAAAATACCTGCAATATTGTTTCCGGCCCGGATATTGTTTCTCGCGGTTTTGTGTATGTACGCGAAGCCGAAGACCTTATGGAAACGGCCAAAGAAAAAGTAGAACAGGCACTTGATAAATGTGCTGAAAATAATGTAACGGAGTGGAGTGTTCTTAAAGGCGCTATCCGCGACAGCCTCGGGCGCTTTTTGTATGAAAGAACACGCCGCCGCCCGATGATTTTACCGATTATTATGGAAGTTTGATTAAATAAAGAGGTGCCAGCAGTTGCCAAGATATAAAAAAGTTGCAGATGAACAAAAGAATAAAGGCCGCAAAAGAAAAATTGCAGGCATTTTTATGCTTTTGGCAGGGCTTCTTGTTGCTGCGTCTGATATTGGCGTTACAAGCAGCTTTTGGTCGGAAATGTCTGCATATTTATTGGGGCTAGGGGCGTTTCTGGTTCCGCTTGCCCTTGTTATCTGCGGCATTTACCTGCTGGCTTTTTCCGGGCGTTTCAGTATTTCGCGCCGCGTGGCTGCGTTTGTTTTGCTGCTTATATGCTTTTTAGGCCTTGCACATCATCTTTTTACTCCTGCCGGGCAGGAATTGGATTTGTATTCATTCCCGGAAGGCGGAGGTTTTATTGGCGGTATAATTTTATGGACTTTGCGTAAAATTGCCGGTACAGCCGGAGCTCTGATTATTTTGGTTGTACTTGGTTTGGCAAGCGTACTTTTGTTAAGCAGGATTTCCTTACAGCTTTTGTTTGTAAAAATTAAAAATTCCTTTTCCGGCATCAGTAAAAGAGAAAATAAAAAAGATGTACGCAGAACTGAATATTCTCAGCCTGTAAAGCAAAAAAATATTACCGTTTCTAAAGAAAATACTTTTAATCCTTACCGTGACGGAGAATTTTCCGAATTTACGGAAGGGCTTGAAAAACCAGGCGCTTTTAAAAGAATTTTCGGAAAAACCCAAAAGCCTTCAATCAGCGAACACCTTGTAAATTACAGCAGCGAAGCCTATGAAGATGATGCTTACGATGCTTATTTGCAGGATGATGAGCAGAAACAGGAAAATACTACGCAAGCAACGCAGGCGTTTTTTGCCGCTCCGGAAGAATTTGCGGCTGAAAAACCTGCCGTTAAACAGGAAAGCAAACCTGTTTTGGAAAAATTTGTTAAACCTGAGCAGGATATGGCGCCTGCCGGCAGCTTTTTAAATCCGTACAGACAGAAAGCAATTGATTTTTCGGATGAAGAAATACCTTCCAAAAAGATATTTGCAAGACCTGAAACCAAAGATGATTATACTTTAAATAAACCGCTTAATATTGCTGACAGTGCTGATCTGGTTAAAGAAAAATCAGAGGAGCAGGCAGCTGTTAAACAGGATGAAGAAGCTGAACCTTCCGAAAAAGATAACGTTCCCGGGTATAAATTCCCGCCGCTATCTTTGCTTAATACGCCGACTGTTACCAAAGACCATAACCTTGAAGAAGGAATACGCCATCAGTGCGGTATTTTGGAACAGACTTTATCCGATTTTAAGGTAAGAGCTTCTGTTGTTGCTGTTACGCGCGGTCCTTCTGTAACAAGATTTGAGCTTGAACCGGCTCCCGGCGTAAAAGTAAGCTCGGTAGTTAATCTTGCAGATGACATTGCGTTAAAACTTGCCGCCCCCGGCGTGCGCATTGAAGCGCCAATACCGGGCAAGGCCGCAATAGGCATTGAAGTACCTAACCTGAAGAACGATACGGTATTTTTTAAAGAAGTTGTTGACTGTGAAGCCGTTAAAAATTCTTCCGGTAAATTGGCTATTGGTTTGGGCAAGGATATCAGCGGCAATATTATTACTGCCGATTTGAGCAAAATGCCGCATTTGCTGGTTGCAGGCTCAACCGGTTCCGGCAAGTCGGTATGTATCAATACAATCATAGCAGGCTTGTTATACAAGTATTCTCCAGATTATGTAAAACTTATTCTTGTTGACCCGAAAGTTGTTGAGCTTTCTAATTATAACGGAATACCGCATCTTTTAACGCCGGTTGTTACCGACAGCAAAAAGGCGGCTTCTGCTCTGCACTGGGCAGTTGCCGAAATGGAGCGCAGGTATAAGGCGTTTGCCGAAAGCCATGTACGCGACATCAGCAGCTTTAATGAGCATGCAGAAGAAAAAATGCCGTTTATTGTTATCATTATCGACGAACTTGCAGATTTGATGATGGTTGCCAAGGTTGACGTAGAAGATGCAATTCTCCGCCTTGCGCAAAAGGCAAGAGCTGCCGGAATACATCTTATACTGGCAACGCAGCGTCCTTCGGTAGACGTTATTACCGGTATAGTAAAAGCCAATATTCCGTCGCGTATTGCGTTTGCCGTTTCTTCACAAACCGATTCGCGTACTATTTTGGATATGGGCGGTGCTGAAAAACTGCTTGGCAAGGGCGATATGCTCTTTTATCCTATTGGCATTAACAAGCCGGTAAGGGTTCAGGGCGCTTTTGTAAGTGATGATGAACTAAACCGTGTTGTTGATTTTATAAAAGAGCAGGCTATTCCTGTTGAATACAGCAGTGAAGTAACGGAACAGGCATTGGAAAGTGATAAAAATGCTACCGGACAGACGGCAGGATTTGACAACGAGCGCGACGAATTATTTGAAGATGCAGTAAGGCTTGTTATGGATACAGGGCAGGCATCTTCGTCCATGCTGCAGCGTAAATTCCGTATTGGTTATACAAGGGCTGCAAGGCTTGTGGACTGCATGGAAGATTTGGGCATTATCAGCCATGCTGCCGGCAGTAAACCGCGCGAACTTATTATGCCTAAAGCCGTAATAGAAGATAAATTTTTTACAACTAATAATTAAATGGAGGAAACGGTTATGGATATGGATAATGTCAGCAAAATGCTTAAAGAAGCACGTCTGGCCAAAGGGTTGTCGCTGGAAGAGGCAGAAGCGGCTACCAGTATCCGTAAACTTTACCTGGATGCGGTAGAAAAAGGCGAATTTGACAAAATTCCCGGAGATGTTTTTACCAAAGGCATTATCCGCACATACGGTAATTTTTTGGGGCTTAACGGGCCGGACCTCGTCAACATTTATAAAGCACAGAACAGCGGCCTTACCAAGGAAGCGGTAGCGCCCAAGCCTATCAGAATGGTTGAAAAAATCAGTATTTCTCCCCAGATAAAGCCGGAAAGGGTATCCTCCGGAAATTGGCTGAGTTATATTGTGGTATTGGCTTTGGTTATCGTTGTTGCAGGCGGTATAGCCTGGTTTATGAATACCGATTCTTCGCAGAATCTGGTATCGGAACCTGCCGCAGTGGAAAACAGCATACCTGCTGAAGAAAAAGCAGCGCCCAAACCTGTGTATGATGGCGTTAACCTTGCTTTAAAATGCGTAAATGACCGTTGCTGGATGGAAGTTACTGCCGATGGCGAGATTGTTTTCAGCGGCATAATGGAAGCAGGGCAGCAGCAGTCTTTTAAAGCAAAAGAAAATATCAGTGTGCATTATGGTAACATCGGCGCCATGGAAATAACCGTTAACGGAGAAACTCTGCCTAAAGACCCGGAAGTCGGTTCGGTTGTAAGAACATATAAAAAATAATTTTGGAGGGCTTTCATAAATAATGAAAGATTTTCTGCCAATTTCAATAGAAGAAATTAAAGAACGCGGTTGGGAACAGTTGGATTTTTTGTTTGTAAGCGGAGATGCTTATGTAGACCATCCATCATTTGGCCCTGCCGTTATTTGCCGTGTACTTGAAGCACAGGGGTACAAGGTTGCTCTTTTGTGCCAGCCCGACTGGCGCAAACCGGAAAACTTTGCCGTTTTAGGCAAACCGCGCCTTGCGGTGCTTATTTCAGGCGGCAATCTTGATTCAATGCTTTGTCATTATACGGCGGCAAAAAAAGAACGCAAAAAAGATAATTATACGCCGGGCGGCGAAATGGGCAAACGCCCTGACCACGCAACGGTAGTATATTCACAGCAAATAAAAAAACTCTGGCCTGATATGCCGGTTATTATAGGCGGCATTGAAGCAAGCCTGAGGCGCTTTGCGCATTATGATTATTGGGAAGGCAAACTTCTGCCGTCTATTCTGGCAGACAGCCATGCCGACCTTTTAATTTACGGCATGGGCGAAAAGCAGATTACGGAAGCTGCCGACTATTTAAGCGGCGGTGCTTTCATGCAGGATATGCACTATATCCGCGGTACGGCGTATCTTGCTGATTCACTGGAAGGTATTGATGACTATGTGGAAATACCTTCTTATGAAGCGTGCCTTAAAAACAAAAAGCTGTTTGCTAAGGCGCATTACCTGCAAAGCAAAGAACAGGACCCGTTTTACGGCAAAACAGTAGTGCAGAAAAACGGCAGTAAATACCTTGTCCAAAATCCTGCGCCGTATCCGCTTACACAGCAGGAAATGGACGCTATTTATGACCTTGATTACCAGCGTACCTATCATCCAAGCTATGAAGCTTTGGGCGGAGTTCCGGCTATTGAAGAAGTGCGTTTCAGCATTATCAGCTGCCGCGGCTGTTTCGGCAGTTGTTCATTCTGCGCCATTCACAGCCATCAGGGGCGTATTATCCAGTCAAGAAGCCATGAATCAATTTTAAAAGAAGCAAAAATTATTGCGGCTATGCCTGATTTTAAGGGCTACATTCATGATGTTGGCGGGCCTACAGCTAATTTCCGGCATCCGGCATGTGCCAAACAGCTTAAAGTTGGAGCCTGCCGTGACAGGCAGTGCCTTTTTCCGAAACCGTGCCCTAATTTGGACAGCAGCCACAGTGATTATATAGAGCTTTTACGTAAAATAAGGGCTATTCCCGGCATAAAAAAAGTTTTCATCCGTTCCGGCATCCGTTATGATTATTTGCTGGAAGAAAAAACAGGGGAATTTTTAGACGAACTTTGCCGTTACCATGTAAGCGGCCAGTTAAAAATAGCTCCGGAACATGTAGCGCCGCGCGCCCTGAAAAATATGGGCAAGCCGGGTAAAGAAGTTTATCTGAAATTCATGCGTGCCTTTTCTAAAAAGAACAAAGAAATCGGTTTAAAACAATTTTTGGTGCCGTATTTCATTTCCAGCCATCCTGGCTGCACGCTTGATGACGCAATAGAGCTTGCGGAATTTTTGCGTGATATAGGCCATCAACCGGAACAGGTACAGGATTTCATTCCGACGCCGGGCAGCCTTTCAACGGCTATGTATTATTCCGGCTGCAACCCGGAAACAGGGCGCGAAATATTTGTAGCACGCAACCCGCATGAAAAAGCAATGCAAAGGGCATTAATGCAGTATAAAAATCCGCGTAACCGTATGCTTGTTAAAGAGGCTTTGCTTAAAGCAGGCCGCAATGACCTAATCGGCAGCGGAGATAAATGCCTGCTGAAAATAAATACCGGCTATAAAGCTAAGCCTGCCGGTAAAAACAGCAGAAGCAAAACTAAAAAAAGATGAGGAATTTTATGGCTTTAAAAAGGCTTGTAACGGCCTGTTTAGCTTTTATTTTACTAATTTGTATTGCAGGCTGTTCTTTTTTTGATGATGTTGTACATTTAAAAAATGATAACGAAGCAATTCTTGCATCAGACCAGAACAGAATGCTGCTTCAGGCGCTGGCCGAAGAATATAATGCTTCCCAAAGCAAATATAAAGTCTGGCTTGCAGAAGAAAATGCCGGTAAAGGGCAGAAGCAGCCGGATATTTATTTGCTGGAATTCAGCAAGCTGGTAAATTTGGAGCAGCAGAATAAACTGCTCAAATTTGAAGTACCAGAAACTGCCATATTGCCGGAAGCATTTAAAAGCCAAAGCGGCTGTTGGTACGGTGTTTTTTATGACCCGGCAGTTCTTTTGGTAAACCAGAATTTTGCCCGCCGTGCCGGTCAGGAAAATATTCGTACATGGGAAGATTTGTTGAAAATCCGCGGTATCCGTATAGCGCTTGAAAATTTAAGCGATACGGAAAGCACGCGCAGCTTTTTATATGCCTTTGCCAGCCATTGGGGCGAAGATAACGCTTTGGGATATTTGCGTGAGCTACACAAAAATATTCCCCAGTATGCCAAATTTCCGTTCACTTCAATAAGAATGGCAGCAACCGGCGATGCTGATATTGCTATAACCCGCAGCAGTTTTATTTTCCAATATCTTGAAAATTCTTTTCCTGCTTATGTTGCAAAACCGGTAGAAGGTACGCCGGTAAATCTTTATGGCGTTGCCATTGCCGCTGAAAGCGGGGAGAATATGGCAGCACAGGATTTTTGCCGCTGGCTTTTAACGGAAAAAGAAATTAAGCGTATTTTGCTGCAGCAGAATACAGGGCTTGAAACCTTGATGCACGATAAGACAGATACGCAAAAACTGTGGCTGAACACAGCATATTTACAGCAGGAAAAAGCTGATAAACTTATAAACAAATGGCTTGAAACCGTACGGTTTGAAAATTAAAGCGGAGGTTATACAGTGAAAATAGGTGTAGTAAGCTTGGGCTGCCCTAAAAATCTGGTC
>OHIR01001464.1_pt1 | contig 10559 bp, 9 predicted proteins | sample 1568301 | NCBI WGS metagenome assembly OHIR01 (sample SAMEA3879539, study PRJEB24766) | human gut metagenome | biome: human-associated habitat; feature: feces | place: USA | collected 1985/1987
GTACAAGTCTATTTGACATTAATGATGTCTATATCCTGTTTTATTAAATGTGTCTATAATAATAAGTAAACAGATAATCGCTACCGTCCTTATCCTTAACTAAAACACCTTCTTCGATTAAGCCATTATTTTTCACGATATAAGCGTTATCATGTAACGTTTCATTAGCAATTTCACTTCCATATTTTAAAGTTAAAGAATTTGAAAGAGATTCAGATTCAGAGAAGTATATTTTCATACTTGTTTCAGGATCAACGCTTTCACTATTTGCAGTAAGCGCTTCAGAACCTTTACTGTTTGGTGTTGTATTATTTGCAGCCGATACTTTTTTATCACCACTGAATAAACCATTAATTAAATCACCAAATTCATTTGATGAAGCCTTGCTATTACTTACTGATTTCGAATTTACCAATGATTCACTATCACTTACAGATACAGAAACAGATTCACTTTCACTTACAGATACAGAAACAGATTCACTTTCTTTGTTTGTATTTTCATTATTAAAAGCAACATCATCGCCTTGAGTTTCATCACTAACTGTAGCAACATTATTACCTAGTGTATTTTGTGCAAAACTATTTTCAGTTCTAGCAAAAGTTCGGCCTTGTGCTTGATTAGAAACTTGTGAATCTACTGTACGCACAGATTCAAATACAGATTCAGAAACAGATTGTGATCCAATTCCATCTGGATTTTCTGTTGAACCAGATTCACTTCCAATTTCAGCAGCATAAACAGCATTGTTACCCGCAAAAATAGTTCCGCCACCAACAACAGCACCAGCAGCAGCCATTCCCTTTAAAAGATTGTTCGATTTTTTCTTCTTATATTCTTTTTTATTCTTTTTCTTTTTCGACATTCTACTCATTCCTTCCCAAAAAAACTTTTATATTTCTATATAGCCCATAAATTAGAAATAAAAAAATCAAGCTGAGTACACGAAAAGATGTACTCTTCCCTTACTAGGTTTAATAGTAAACGGAAAGCTTGATTTATTCAAGTGAAAAAACGCGATTTCTAACCACTTTTTTCAAAAAAATCTACATTTGTTAATATGCGTGAACATATATTAAAATAAGCATATAAATAATATAACCAGTATGCTAACCGGAGTTATAATCATATAAACTCAGTAACAATTTATTGTTACTTCAATTTCTAAAATTATCCATAATTATTTTCACAAATTACATACAAAACGATAACTATTTTTAATCATTTCAGACAAATGAATTACTCAATCTCAATTTACAAACCAATGTAATATTACCCAATTCGTTCAACAATCTGACTATTATATGCATCATCTTCAATAAAAGTTATATTCTCATCAAAATTATGTTCCGCAGTATGCTTATGGTCTAATTTCACTTTTGTAGTTGCCTTCATCTTAAACCATTCATACTCCGAATCTATATGACCCATATCAATTGCCTGAATTTTTTTAATTGATAACCTTTTTGCTAGAAATTAATAGTACTAATTTATTCTCAGCATGTTTTTCAATTAACGATTCAATTTCATTAATTTTAGAATACGCATTCTTTGAAGGACAAATAATTCTTTCTATAGAATTTGCATTGTCAAACAAATCATTCCCAACACCACTTCTTGAATTCACACCTTCAACAATCAATATATCTCTTTTATCCCACAGATTTTTAATATTCTTAAAATACATATTTGAAAGACTCTTATCTACCAAATCCATATAAGGTCGAGAAATAAATGTAGAACCATACCAAGTTGCTTTGCATAAACTCTTATAATAAATATAATTGTTATTTAAATGTTGTTTCCAAAAATCTACTGCAGATTGATTATAACGATCTAATCTTTCAAATACATCCGACAAACAAACAACTAAAGATTCATTGCTTTCTGAACTAATGATGTATTTTAATTCGTTCGCTAAATTTTCATCATAATCCTGATAAGGAATACTATGACCAGTAATAATATCCATTTCCCCATCTCCAAAACGAGCAACCGAACTGTTATGAGCCATAATATAATTTAATGTATCCAAAATACTCAAAACTTTAATATTTAATATATTCTCTTCATTACGATTCAACTTCATTAATGAATCCACAAATAATTTCTTAGTAAAATATCCATTGTTAATTAAATACTGAACATTCTTTACACTAGATACCATCTCACTATATTTTTCTTCACTACATTCTTGAATGACTTGATCAACTTCTTCTAAACTTGAAACCACAAAACCAATATTATTTGCTTTCACAAAATCTGCATTTGATAAATAATCCGGAACTATAACCGGAATACCCGCTGATAAATAAGAAGCTAACTTATACGAACAATTCATTTTATAGTAATCCGGTTCATCCTTAGGATCTTCTTGATTCCCCCAAACCAATCCAAAACCACCCTTAGATAATTCCAACAATAATTCTGTTTTATTTAACCATCCACCAAAATGTACTTTAGAATAATCATAATTCTCCATTTTATTTCCAAATACATGCAATTCTGTGTTGTAATGCCAATTTTCAACAAAAGGAAAACGAGAAATATCCCCCGTAAAATATAATTTTCTTTTAAATGACGGACTATAAAGTGTCTGCTCCACAGTAAAATCCCACATATGTTGTACTATATATTTTTTTACAGTTAATCCTTCTTCAACCAAACGACAATACATCTTTTCTGATGGCACTATTACAATTTCAGCTTTATTATACATTGAAATAAATTTTGACATTAAATAATAATTACTTTCAAATTGCAATGGTTGCACATCCTGTATAAACATTACTACACGACAACCATACGCTTTCAGTTTATCTACTAAACCATTATCCCAATCTACCCCATTCCATGTTGGTGATTGAAAAAAAACAACATCTCCAGGTGATACACGTGCAATTATTCCATCATATCTTGAACTCAATTCATTCGATGGTTCATTACTTGAATCATAGATATATACTGCTAATTCATTAAAACCTAAATTTCGAGCTATATTCCTCACTTCATGTTGAGAAATCAAAACTAACTCTGTCTTTTAATAAATCCAATACTGTTTGTATTCACCAATATCATATTTATGTCTGTGCAAATATAAAACTATTTTTTAATAAAGTATTTCTTTCCATTTTTCTTCAATTTTATAAAGCAAATAATTGTTAGCTAACTCATATGAATTATTGCTAAATTTGTTAAGTATATCCTTATTGCTTAATATTTTTAATATTCTTTCAGCAACCAGTTTTTCCAACTCAATTACACTGTCTTTACTCTGATTATAGCTATAGTCAATCAAACAACCATTATAACCTTCTTTTATAAAAGTAGCATTTCCATAAGGCACATCCAATCCAATTAGTGCACATCCGGATGCAGCCGCTTCTAAAAGTGTTAAGCCAAATGTTTCAAACATTGACATTGAAATATATAAATCATAATTTTGATATACGTTTCCCAATGATTGATGCCCCATAAATCTAATATAGCTTTCCGCATTATTCTCTTTCACTATTTTTCTTAATTTATCTTCAACAGGTTTGTCACCTTTCCCATAAATATCTAAAGTTATCTGGTTATTTGAATTATGCGCTTCAATTACTGCTCTAATAACCAAATCTATTCTTTTCTCATTCACTAACCTGGATGCTGTGATAATCGAATTTGGCTTTCTGCCATTCGAAATACATAAACTTTCAACAGCACCTACCGGTATCACTTTGATTTTTGGAATATCGTATTTATAATCACTAAGTACATTTATTAAATCTATTTTTTGATTTTCTGTTGAAACTATAAATGAATCAATATATTTAGAATATTTAAACCAATAATAATATTCAAAATTTAGGTAAATAGAAGATTCTGATTGTCCATCTTCGAAATAATGCCCTGAATGAATTACACAAAATTTTTTACAAAGTAATCTTTTCTCAAAAATTACATCATTAAATTTTAAATCATATGCTCGATCCAAAAGTAAAACATCTTTATCATTCAAGTCTAATGAATCAAAAAATAAATCTAATAAATCATATTGGTTTAACATTTTACCATTACAAAGAAAACAATTATCACCAATTTGTTCAAAACAAATTTCACCATCTTCATTATAAAATGTCCTTTTCACAGTTTTTGCATAAAGACTACCATCTTCATTTTCTGCTGTCACAAAAAAATCTGAGTAAATTATTCCACCTGAATAAAAATCTTTTTTGATCAAACAATTCTCTTTGAAATAAATAATCTCATAAAAGTAACGCTGATCAAAAGGCAATGTATGAATCTCACACATTAAATAACCATTATTCCAAAACTGTATACTATTTTCTAAATGCACCATTTCAGACACATTCATATCTGCTTGAATTCTTTGTATCATAGATTCAGTATTATCAGTAAAATTAAAACAATCTCTTCCAGTTAACTTTAAATGCGTATTTATCATTTTATGTATAGGAATACCAACATTTTTATATAACATGATATCTCTCATATCAGGAAATTCAGTAAATACATATTTACTATCCAATCCAATTTGATCAAACATTTTTTCTCGATACCCTTGACCATTATCTATACCATTTGGACTAAATCCCACTAATAAATTGAATACATATACTGACATAATTTACCCTTTCATAAAGCTTTCTACATATTGAACAAATTCTCTATAAGAATAAAATACATTTGTTTTATCATTTGTATTCACTAAAAAAGCCCCGTTTTGATGATGAATAGTTAAAACCTCTTTATTGTCATCCGTATAAAATGATGTCATCAACAAACACATATTTTGATCATAATACTCTGAAAAAAACTTCAATCCATATAGATCATAATAATCCGTTTTATAATTAAAACCATTATCTAACCATTCTACTTTATGAACATTTCTTTTAACGACAGGTTCCTTAAAATATATATTAGCTTTTTTATCACCATGATACATAATCTTGCCATCTAAACCTTCTGGATAAACATACCAAAATTCAGGAATATCTAAATTGTTATAAAACAAGTCTGAATATTCATATTGATATTTATTATAGTGGTTAATCAGTACTCTATATGGAGATAAAACAGTATTCTGTCCATCCTCATGTCCAAAACTATATTCATTATCTTGTAAATCATCAAATTCATCTTTATAACATTCTTCCAATAATAATTTCATACTGTGCAACTCCTAATAAAAATGGACATGTTGTTAACACATCCATACTATTCTGGAATCGTAACTCCAACTTTCCATATCTGATTCAAAAAGCTAAGATTCAACGTAGCCAAACGATTATGCTTATCATACTTCACAATATAATCATCCATGTTAATAAGCGGACCTCTTGTAATATGAATCTTTTTATTCACTAATTCACCATACGACATTCTTAGAACCTTTTCATCATCCAACAACATATTCAAAATACGAATCTCCTCATCCGTTAAAGCTGAAACTTCCTCTTCATATTTCAATTCATGAATAAAAACACTCTGCAAAGGAAACTTTTTAAAGATCGCATCCACTTCAACTTGAGAAAGTTTACTCACCACAAATACATACCCACCAAATAAAGCTCTTTGTTGAATCTGTTTTGAAACTCTATGATAAAATTCCATCTTCGGACTAAAAGCGTAAATACCATCATTCTCATTCAAATATTTACATACCTCTTCTTCCTTAGAACGAATGGTCAATAACACATACCAATGTTCATTATTCATACGTAAAACCCTTTCAATACATATAAAAATTATAAAATGGTTAATTCATTGTGTCAAATCCATTAAAAAGGCAAATCAATCTCTGGTTCTTCTTCTTTTTTATCCACTTCTTCTTCAAAAGTCGGTAAGTTATCTAAATCCAATTCATCCAATCTATTGTAATCAAAAAAAGGCTCTTCCATGATTGGATCCCAATTCATACAATAGCTATACACATAATTTACTTGTGCATCCGTTAAACCACTTAGTAATTCATCAAACTCTTCTTCCTCACGTAACTCATACAACCACTGTAAATCATACGCACTATGACCTGCATCTACCCACATATGAAGTCTTTCCTTCTCTTTCTTTGTGAGTTTATTTTCCTTTTCAAATCTTCTTAATTCATTCTTACGAATTCTATATTTACTCTTCTTTTTCATATCCAAAATATCCAAAAAATAAGGATATGCACATGGCATACCCTAATATTTTTTATAAGCTTTTTAATTCTTCTGTGATTGCATTGATTGCTTCATCAACCTTAGAAGCATCCTTACCACCGGCTTGAGCCATATCTGGCTTTCCACCACCATTACCAGAACAGATTTGAGCGGCTTTTTTAACCAATTGACCAGCATGTACACCAGCCTTTACAGCCTCTTTACCTGCACCAGACACAAAGACAACCTTTTCACCATTTGTATTCACAAAGAATACAACCATCTTGTCATCATTCGCTTTTAAGTTAGAAACAATATCCTTTAATGCACCTGCATCCATGCCAGAAACAGATTTGATCAATACATTGACTTTACCAAAGTCTTTCGCTTCTGTAGCCCATTCTTTAGACTTCAAAGTAAAGATTTGATTTTTCAAGTTATCAATTTCCTTTTGCATATCATACATCGTCTTATAAGCAGCCTCAACCTTTGTATCAATATTCTTAATACCCTTTTGTTTTGCACTATCCGCAATATTTTCTAACATTGCATGTTCAGATGCAAAGTCTTCATAAGCCGCAAATTTAGTCTTAGCCGTGATACGACGAGAATCCGAACCAATACTTTCCTCACTAATGATCTTACATAAACCAATCTGAGCTGTATTTTCTACATGACATCCTGCACAGAATTCCTTCGATACATCTCCCATTGTAACAACACGAACTGTATCTCCATACTTTTCATCAAATAATGCAGTTGCACCAGACTTCTTAGCCTCTTCAATCGGCATAACCTCTTTAGTAACTGGATAAGCCGCACTAATATATTCATTCACAATACGTTCTACTTCAGCCAATTGTTCAGCCGTAACCTTTTCATAATGATTGAAGTCAAAACGCAAATATTCAGGACAATTGTAAGAACCAGCCTGGTGAATATGATCACCCAATACTTTAACTAAAGCCGACTGCAACAAGTGTGTACAAGAGTGGTTCGCTGTAGTTGCCAAACGATCTTTGACATTTACTTCACCATGTAAAGCCATACCCTTTTCTAATACACCACCATTGATTTTAACTGTGTGGATATGTTGTTTATTACGCGTCTTTTGAACATCCAATACTTCAACATCTACACCATCCGCACTAAATGTACCTTTATCGGCAACCTGTCCACCACTTTCGGCATAGAAACAAGTCTTATCTAAAATGATCATTCCTTCATCTTCTAAAGAATCAACCATCTTACCTTCTACATTAAATAACGCAATGATTTTACCATCACAAGTTAAGTGATCATAACCAATAAACTCACTAGGCTCATTGAAGTTCATCAACTCTTCATTTTGAGACGCAAAAGAATCCTTTACATTACGCGCATTACGAGCACGCTCTTTTTGTTTATTCATTTGAGCATCAAAATCTTCATGACTTACTGTAATACCACTTTCTTCCGCAATTTCTTGTGTTAATTCAAATGGGAATCCATATGTATCATACAATTTGAAGACAACTTCACCACTCAACTTACCATCTTTAGCCTTGCTGATTTCATCATCCAATAAAGCTTGACCAACCTTTAAAGTCTTCTTGAAAGTTTCTTCTTCCACCTTAATCAATTTTTGGTTGAATTCAACATGCTCTTGTAAGTAAGGATAGAAATCTTTCATTAAATCCGCAACAACAGGAACTAATTTATATAAGAATGGTTCATCCAAACCTAATTTTAAACCATAACGAACCGCACGACGAAGTACACGACGAAGTACATAACCGCGACCACTATTTGAGAAGTTAGCTCCATCGCTTAATGCGAAAGTCACTGTACGAACGTGGTCCGCAATAACACGATATGCCATCTTATATTCCCCTTCATAAGGATGTTTAGCCATAGCTTCAGTAGCACGAATAATAGGCAAGAATAAATCAGTATCGAAGTTTGTTTCACCATCCTGAACTAAGGCAACCAAACGCTCAAGACCCATACCTGTATCAATATTCTTCTGAGGAAGTTCCTTATAATCTTTACGATCAATACTTGGATCACAATCATATTGAGAGAATACGACATTCCATACTTCTACATAACGATCATTTTCCATTTCATCAAAGAATAATTTTTCTCCCAAACCTTCAGGATCATATTTTTCTCCACGATCAAAGAAAATTTCACTGTCCGGTCCACCAGGTCCCTTACCAATTTCCCAGAAGTTATCATCTGTCTTTAAGATATGACTAGGATCTACACCACAAATTGTAGTCCAAACTTCATAAGCACGCGCATCATCTGTATATACAGACACATACAATTTGTCCTTATCAATACCCATCCATTCTTCGCTTGTTAAAAATTCCCATGCGAACTGGATAGCTTCATCTTTGAAATAATCTCCAATCGAGAAGTTACCCAACATTTCAAAGAATGTGTGGTGACGAGCTGTACGCCCAACATTTTCAATATCATTTGTACGAATTGACTTCTGCGCATTCGCAATACGATTTGAAGCTGGTTTTTCACTACCATCAAAATATTTTTTCAAAGCCGCAACACCCGCATTGATCCACAATAAAGTTGGATCATTGTGAGGGATCAAACTTGCGCCCGGTTCAATCATATGTCCCTTTGATTTAAAATAATCCAAGAACATCTGACGAATCTGATTACCAGTTAATTGTTTCATCTTTCTTTCCTCCAATAAAAAAACGCTCCTATTTCTAGGAACGTATAATTACGCGGTACCATCCTAGTTCATTTTCCAAAATAGAAAAATGCCCTCAATTCACTCGTTAACGCCGACTACGTTTCAACTCCAAAGTAGCTTCAAAAATAAATCTCTGAAAGGCTTTCACCAAACGCCCTCTCTCTAGACAAGACAATTATTTTCTACTTATCTTCTTCACTGTCGAATCGTTAAAATTTTAACACTCTTTCACCAATTCTGCAAGACGAATCACACCATCTTTCATCAATTCTTTATCCATACTCGCAAAAGATAAACCTATCCCACTACTTGAATAACTAACACCCATTAAATTGGATTCACACAAAGACTTAAACTTTTCCATATCCACATCCAACTTGATCCAATACGCCATATACGTTTCATCCAATATATAAGAAACACAAAGATACGTATCCAATAACTTCTTTAAATACAAATGCTTCTCTCTATATTCACGCACCAATTTCCTTAAATGCTTCTGCAAATACCCATCCACAATATACTGACTAAAAGCCACCTGCTCTAGTTTACTAGCCGTAGGACCAAAGAAAGAAGCACAATACTTCTTTGTATATTCCTCATTTAAAATCATATATCCAATACGAAGACTAGGCAGTAAAAGTCTAGAAAAAGAAGAAAAATAAATCACATGATTTGACATAGAACATAAACTCGTCTTGATCTTAGAAGCATACACAAGCTCCCCATTATAATCATCTTCTAAAATCAAAATATGACTTAGCCCAACCAACTCTTTTCTCAACTTTTCAGACATAGACTGACGATTCTTACTAAAACAAGTCGTATTCACATACACAACATCCACACTCTTCGTTTGAATATCTTCAATAAAATGATCCGGATCTAAATATTTCACAGAAAAGCCATAACTTAAAAATACTTGTTTAGCTTGTTCATCCACCAAAGTTGACAAGCCAATCACCTTTTGTTTATCCAACATTCCACAAAATATATACAACAAAGACTGATAGTTCGAACCAATCACCATCTGCTCAGGAAAACACAATATATTTCGATTTTGATATACATATTTACACAAAGCCTGTCTTAAACCATACTCCCCTTGAGCTAAACCATAACTTGACATTAACTTCTTATCATTCAATACACCCTTGATATATCGTTTCCAAATCGATGTCTCAAATGAATCAATCGAAACCGATTGGATTCGAAAATCATAATCATATTCCTTTTCTTTGTGACTTGAAGAATAATCCAAGATTTCATGATGCAATAAAACCCTTTCCGGATTCATACTCACAACATATCCAACCTTTTCCTTACTTGAAATAAACCCATCTAACACAAGCTTATTATAAGCTAGCTCCACTGTTGTCTTCGACACATTCATCTTCTTGACACATTCACGAATCGAATCGACACGATCCCCATATTTTAAGATTCCAGAAAGAATCGACTCCCTATATGTATTATAAATCACTTCATATTTCTTCATAAACTGTCCCCTATTTATTTTTTATAATTGTATATTTTTTTAAATACAGAAACAAGTATAATAGTCATTAAGTTGTAAGAAAGAAGGAAATGATCATGAAAAATAAACAAACTTATGAAATCGTATTAACAGGACTTGGCATGGCACTAGTTTTTGTGGCAACCATGTTTATCAAAGTACCAAACGCACTCGATGGATATTTCAATTT
>OHIR01001469.1_pt1 | contig 10547 bp, 8 predicted proteins | sample 1568301 | NCBI WGS metagenome assembly OHIR01 (sample SAMEA3879539, study PRJEB24766) | human gut metagenome | biome: human-associated habitat; feature: feces | place: USA | collected 1985/1987
CCTTTTCGAGTAAGTCAAGCCCGCTGCCAGTCGCGAGCATATCCATGTTCGCATCCCACAAAGAATCGAGCGTGCCGACATCCTTCCAGTAGCCGGAGAAGCGGTACGCCGCCATCTTCTCCCCGTTTTGCAGCATCTTGGGGATGATGTTTTTGCCGAAATCGTTGCTGCTCGCCTCATCGCTCTCATCCTCGATGAGGTACTGGCGCAGCTTTTTCCACGTGAAGACGTAAATGCCCATCGACGCCAGGTTGCTCCTGGGATGCGCGGGCTTTTCCTCGAATTCTGTGATCATGTCGTTTTCGTCCACATTCATGATGCCAAAGCGCGGCGCATCCTCCCAGGGCACCTCCATGACGGAGATGGTGCAGGCGGCGCCGGCGGCCTTGTGGCGGGCCACCATGTCGGAATAATCCATCTTGTAGATATGGTCACCAGATAAAATCAGTACATATTCCGGATTGTACTGCTCCATGTAATTCATATTCTGATAAATTGCATTGGCAGTTCCTGAATACCACTCACTGTTATTACTCTTCTCGTATGGTGGAAGTACTGTTACTCCTCCGTTATTACGATCAAGATCCCACGGAATACCAATTCCGATATGGGTATTTAAACGTAACGGCTGATACTGTGTCAGAACACCAACAGTATCAATTCCTGAATTAATACAGTTGCTGAGTGGAAAATCGATAATGCGGTACTTCCCTCCAAACGCAACTGCCGGTTTGGCAACCTTTGCTGTAAGCACTCCAAGACGGCTGCCCTGTCCTCCAGCCAATAGCATAGCTATCATTTCTTTTCGAATCACGTCAATCACCTCTCGTCACTTTCTAGTCAATCTATTCCTTTTGGTATTTTTAATTATACCACACTTCAAATCCCATGTACATCATTTTCCACAATATTTTTTACTGATTTTACATATTTTTGACACATTGCACAAATTGATAAAATTTTATCTACAATTCGTTTTTTCTGTCGAAAAGATTTTTCCCCAAAAGAATTTGCAAATTAATTTCATACGGGTATAATGAAACAAACAGAATAATTCATAAAACAGGCAGGTATCAATAAATGTATAAAATCAATTTCAACCAGCCGCTGCACATCCATTTCATCGGAATCGGCGGCATCAGCATGAGTGGTCTTGCTGAGATACTTTTAGAAGAACATTTTGCCATCTCAGGATCCGACGCAAAAGAATCCGAACTGACCAGACATTTAGAGCACATGGGTGCCCGTATTTTTTACGGTCAGAAGGCTGAAAATCTTACCGACGGCATTGATCTTATCGTCTACACCGCTGCTATCCGGGAAGACAATCCGGAATACGCGGCCGCAAAGGAGCGCAGCATCCCAATGTTAAGCCGCGCAGAACTGCTTGGTCAGATTATGGACAATTACAACAATTCCATCGCCGTTGCCGGTACCCACGGAAAGACGACGACCACATCCATGATCAGCCAGATTCTTCTCGCAGCAAAGGCTGATCCTACCATTTCCGTCGGCGGAATCTTAAAAGCCATTGAAGGAAATATAAAAGTAGGCAAGTCCGATATTTTTGTATCCGAAGCGTGTGAATATACCAACAGTTTTCTCCATTTTTATCCACGATACAGTGTTATTTTAAACGTGGAAGCGGAACACCTTGACTTCTTTAAAGATATTCAGGACATCCGCAATTCATTCCGAAAATTTGCAGGAAATACAAAAAAAGACGGTGCGATCATTATAAACGGAGAGATTGAAAACTACACAGAGCTCACCAGCGGCTTAGATCCGCAGGTAATCACTTTCGGACTGAATGACTCCTGTGACTATTATCCTTCTGATATTACCTTTGACAAAACAGCATGCGCTTCCTTTACGGCAATGCATCACGGTACCCCGGTCATGGATGTAAAACTTCACGTTCCGGGCATGCACAACGTATCAAATGCACTTGCAGCAATCGCACTCTCGCTTGATCTTGGCATTTCAACGGATGCGATTCTTGCCGGATTATCCGCTTTCGGAGGTGCAGACCGCCGTTTCCAGTACAAAGGATGTGTGGACGGGGTTACTATCATTGATGATTACGCACATCATCCGACAGAGATCCGTGCAACATTAACCGCAGCCAAAAATTATCCACACAAGCGCCTGGTCTTGGCTTTCCAGCCACACACCTATTCCAGGACAAAAGCATTTTTAGATGATTTTGCAGATGTACTGTCCATGGCAGACGTGGTCGTTCTTGCTGATATCTATGCTGCCCGTGAGAAAAATACTTACGGCATCAGTTCGAGGGATATCCTTGCAAAATTAAAGGAAAAAGGAACAGAATGCTATTATTTTCCTTCCTTTGAAGAGATCGAGAAATTTTTACTGAAAAATTGTATAAACGGTGATCTGTTGATAACTATGGGGGCCGGAGATATCGTAAACGTGGGTGAACATCTTCTTGGTCGATAAGTTATCCACATTATCCACATTCGATTGGGGAAAACTTCAACCATCGAATGTGGATTTTTTTTGTTAACATAACACATATCCATTTTCGGATTCCGTTTTCTTTTATGTCCCTTATTTTCTGTATTCCGGCACAGTTGCCATAACTTCCGTTTTTATGAATCCACTTTTTTATCCACATTATCCACATTCCCCGCAACCCTTGATTTTACAGCGTTTGTATTCAAAAATGTTCTTCTCTTTTTTCTTTTCCTATGCTATAATTTGTGGCGCAGCAAATATTTATACTTATACTTTTAGAATATTATCGAAAGAGGGTTTCCTTCATGGCTAAAATACTAATCCACAGTGACAGTGCATCTTCTGCCACGAGTGTATCGAATATTTTTATTGATGAATATATGTCTGACGCAAACGGGGAATTTGTAAAGATCTACCTGTACCTGCTGCGTCTGATGAATGCCCCGGATTCCGCTTTTTCGATTTCTTCGATTGCAGATAAATTTGAACACACGGAAAAGGATGTCAAACGCGCCCTAAGTTACTGGGAACGTATGCATCTTTTACGGTTAGAATATGATACTGAGCACAACCTGACCGGTATCTGCCTGATTGATTCTGCATCCAGGGATAAAACTGGCACAGGCGATGATTTTCCGGAAAATGAAACGGCTGCGGAAACACCTGAAGCAGACAGTGTCTCCTCTTTAGAATACACATATCATTCCCCGGATGACGGCATTTCTTCGGTAAATACAGAATCCTTCCCGCCAAAAAGGGATTACACCCGCGATGAATTAAAACAGTTTCAGGAAAATGACCAGATTGCGGAACTTCTTTTTGTCGCGGAACGTTATCTTGGACGCCCTCTCAGCCAGACGGATATGAATACTTTTATTTATTTATATGATGAGCTTTCATTTTCATCGGATCTGATCGCATATCTGGTGGAATATTGTGTCAGCAAAAACCACACCGCTATCCGCTACATCGAAGCCACGGCGCTAAAATGGGCAGAAAGCGGCATCCGGACGGTAACCGCTGCCAAACAGGAGGCAAAGATCCACAGTCCGGCTTACTATGCGGTGATGCGCTCCTTTGGCATTACAGGAAGAAATCTGGTTCCATCCGAGACAGACTATATTGAAAAATGGCGTTCCGAATATGGTTTTTCGATGGATATCATCTGTGCGGCATGTCAGCAGACCATCCAGAGCATCCACCAGCCGAGTTTTCCTTACACTGACAAAATGCTCTCGAACTGGCGTAAATTAAACGTACATACCATGGAAGATGTAAAACGTTTAAATCTTGAACATAAAGAACGCACCAAAGCATCGGCACAGGAGGCTGCCGGTCCGAAAAACAAGTTTACAAGCATCGGGCAGCGCTCCTATGAATATGATGAGCTTGAAAAAATGTTACTGACAACCAATTCAAAACATTGATACCATAGAGTAGTGTGAAAACATTGTCTTCATACTAAAACAGGCAAAAATGGAGATTAGGATAAGAACATGCCTCTGACAAATTCACAATACGATGAGATTATACGGGCATATGATGCCCGACAGTTAAAAAATGAACATGACAGGGAAGAACGGACCCGTTATGCCTACATCAAGATCCCACGTCTCCGTGAGATCGATGATGCCATTGCGACCTGCTCCGTTGCACAGGCAAAAAAGCTCTTAGACGGTGATACCATGGCTCTTAATACCCTGAAAGAACAGATTGCCTCCTACCGCAGTGAAAAAAAGGATCTTCTGAAAAAAGCAGGGTTTTCTGCTGATTATCTGGAGACTTCTTACAAATGCCCGGATTGTAAGGACACCGGTTTTATCGACGGGAAACGCTGCCACTGTTTTACACAGGCTGCGATCGATTTAGTCTATACCCAGTCGAATTTAAAAAGCATCCTGCTCCGTGAGAATTTTTCCACATTTTCTTTTGACTATTATTCTGATAAAGACATAAATCCTGCAACCGGGTTATCATCTTTGGCAACAGCAAAAGATGCCGTTGCGAAATGTCATGATTTTATTGATCACTTTGATGATACATTTTCCAATCTGTACTTTTACGGAGATACCGGCATCGGCAAAACGTTTCTGTCAAACTGTGTTGCAAAAGAGCTGATGGATCACGGTCATTCTGTAATTTACTTTACGGCGTTCCAATTATTTGATATATTAAGCAAGGGTGTATTTGCAAAAGATGAGGAAGCGATTGCCGCAAATGAAAATATTTTTACCTGCGATCTTCTGATCATCGATGATCTCGGCACAGAGCTTACAAATTCTTTTACGACTTCCCAGTTGTTTTTGTGCTTAAACGAAAGGATCCTGCACCGGAAATCAACCATCATTTCCACAAACCTCGGATTGTCCCAGCTTACCGATCTGTATTCGGAGCGAATCTTATCAAGAATTATGGACAATTATGTTCTGATCAAATTATTCGGGGAAGATATCCGGATGCAGAAACGAAGATGCTGATGTTCTATAAACACAAAATACATTTTCTGCCTTCAATTAGAGCAATCTATTGAAATACATGTAAACAAATTTTTATGGAGGAACCATTCAATGCCAAACGATGAAAGAAACCTGGAAACCTTACCTGATGGAGCACTCGGTCTGATCCCGCTTGAGAGCTGCAAAGAGCTTGGTCTGAAAGTAGACAAGTACCTGGTCGGCTGGAGAGAAAAAAGACAGCATCAGCATGCATCTGATCTTGCCTTTAAAGATTACCGCCGCGATTCCTACATCATCTCTACCGCTGTTCCGCGTTTTGGAACCGGCGAAGCAAAAGGTGTGATCAAAGAGTCTGTCCGTGGATACGATCTGTACCTGATGGTCGATGTGACAAATTACAGCCTTACCTACTCCGTATGCGGCCATGAGAACCACATGTCACCGGATGACCACTATGCAGATTTAAAACGTATTATCGCAGCCGTTGGCGGTAAAGCAAGACGTATCACCGTCATCATTCCTTTCTTATATGAAAGCCGTCAGCACAAACGTACTTCCCGCGAATCTTTAGATTGTGCTTTAGCATTACAGGAACTGACTGCAATGGGTGTAGATAACATCATCACATTTGATGCACATGACCCGCGTGTACAGAATGCGATCCCGTTAAAAGGCTTCGAGACCGTACAGCCTGCTTACCAGTTTGTAAAAGGTATCTTACGCGAAGTAACCGACTTAAAGATCGATTCCGATCATATGATGGTAATCAGCCCGGATGAAGGTGGTACCAACCGTGCTGTATATCTTGCAAGCGTTCTCGGATTAGATGTCGGTATGTTCTATAAGAGACGTGATTACAGCCGTATCGTAGACGGACGCAACCCGATCGTTGCGCATGAGTTTTTAGGTTCCTCCGTAGAGGGAAAAGATGTTATCATCATCGATGATATGATTTCTTCCGGTGAAAGTATGATCGATGTTGCAACACAGTTAAAGCAGCGCAAAGCAAATCGTATTTTTGTTGCTGCAACATTTGGTCTGTTTACAAACGGCATGTCCAAATTTGATGAAGCACATGAAAAAGGCTTGATCGATAAGGTTCTCACAACAAACCTTGTATATCAGCCGGAAGAAGTTTTGTCTAGAGACTATTATGTCAGCGTAGACATGAGCAAGTATATCGCCTTATTGATCGACACCTTAAACCACGATCAATCCATTAGCGGTTTATTAAACCCTGCAGAACGTATTAATGCCATTTTGGAAAAATATGGACAGCGCTAATTAAAGCATAAAATCGAGAAAAGCAACAACAAGTTTCCTTAAAACGCTTAGACCGCAAGGTTTGAGCGTTTTTTTTACAAATCGTTTTGAAAATTAAGATTTTTTTTAGAATATGGACAAATTCTGTCCACATTTGCATGCTATTATGTATACATAGAAATCAAAGAGAACAGATTTCAAGAAAAGCAGTGAAATCAAAAGAAGCATTTGATTTCTACCAAACTAGCCGACTGACTTATGTTTGAGATAGATTCTTTTTCATTTTTTTCATTGGGCCTGTGGTAGCTCCCTCTGCCACAGGCCGACTCCTTTTTAAACCCCAGATCATTCTAAAGTAATTCGAGCGAGACACCTTAAATCAAGTGCATCGCTGCCATTTCTCTCTTTAAGATCTCCTTGTTAGCATCTTCCATCTCTGTCAGAGGTGCACGTAATGAACCAACGTTTTTACCCATCATATTCATAGCAGCTTTTACCGGGATCGGATTTACTTCACAGAACAATGCATCACATAACGGAAGTGCATCAAGCTGCATCTTGGCACTCTGCTTCACATTTCCATTCAAATAATTCATAACCATCTCATGTGTATACTTCGGCGCAACATTTGACAACACAGAAATCACGCCTTTTGCTCCCAAAGAAAGCATCGGAATTGTCTGGTCGTCATTTCCGGAATACAGATCCACATTACCATCGCACAGGTGCAGAATTTGCGCTACAGCGCTGATGTTACCGGAAGCTTCTTTCACACCTGCAATATTGTCTACATCTTTAATAAGTGTAGCGATGGTCTGTGGTGTCATTCCGCAACCGGTACGGCTTGGTACATTGTATAAAATGATCGGTGCCGTGATCTCTGACGCAATCTTTTTATAATGTGCAATCAAACCATTCTGTGTTGCCTTGTTGTAATACGGAGTTACAACAAGCACACCCTCTGCTCCTGCCTCAGAAGCTTCTTTGCTAAGCTGTACTGCTGTTGCCGTGCAATTAGAACCGGTGCCGGCAATGACCGGAATACGGTGATTTACACGCTCAATCGCAAAACGAATCACATTTGCATGCTCTTCTTCAGATAAAGTTGCAGACTCTCCGGTCGTTCCACAAATAATAATCGCATCCGTTCCCTCTGCAATCTGCCACTCCAAAATCTCATCTAATTTGTCGTAGTTTACCTCCAAGTTCTCTTTCATTGGTGTGACCAAAGCCACGCCTGCTCCTGTAAAAATTGACATAATTTCCTCCATTCTGCTTTCGCTATTCCCAAATCGGGGTTCTGATTTTTAGATATTGGTTGTCGTTTGAGCATTTTCCCACCCATGCACTCACAGTTACCTTTTGCAAATGCCATTTTACGGGAAATTCGAGTTACCCAGCTAACAAAAAGAGGTGATACACGGGATGTATCACCTCTTTGAAGTATCTCTTCAAACCGATAGCTCTCCATCCTCTTGATGACAGTCATGTCGTTATTCACGCCATGCCCAAGAAATCTTGCTGCAGGACAAGCTTTCTTTCGGCACTGTTCCCTTTCTGATCTCATCTACTGCGCCTGACGCATCCGAAATCCTACTCATGAAGAGTGCGACCTCTATCTTTTTATATATATGAGAATATCACTATCCTCTGCTTCTGTCAACGCCAACTTATGCTTCCTAGCACTAACTTATATTTCCCAGCATTATGCTGTCAATGCTAACTTATGCTTCCCAACAGTATACCGAGCAAAAAACCTCATGCTCTTTATTTATCCCACTGAGCAATAATTTCCTGTACCGCAGCCAAAAAACGATCCATTTCCGCATCCGTTCCAATGGATATTCGCAGATAATTGTCAATGCGCGGATTGGAAAAATACCTGACAAAAATGTGCTGCTTGCGCAATTCTTCAAACAAATGTGTAGCTGGAACAGTTTTATGTGTCGCAAAAATAAAATTTGTCATCGAATCTCCAAACGTAAAACCAAGCTCCGTAAGTGCCTGTTTGGTGCGCTCTCGTGTTGCAACAATCTTCGCTGTAGTCTCCTCAAAATAATCCTGATCTGATAACGCAGCAACGCCAAGTGCTACGGATAAACGAGTCATCGGATAACTGTTAAACGAATATCGAACGTCGTTCATTGCCTTGATCAATTTCGTATTACCGATTGCATGACCAATACGCATTCCTGCCATAGAGCGAGATTTTGAAAACGTTTGTACTACCACAACATTTTCATACTCGTCCACCAGCGGAAGTGCTGTATAACCGCTAAAATCTGCATATGCCTCATCAATTATGACAACAACATTCGGATTAGCTTCGATGACTGCGCGCAAAAACTCCTCACTCTGACGAATACCCGTCGGTGCATTTGGATTGGCTATCACGATACCGCCATTTTCGCACTGATAATCTTCCAATCGAAGTGCAAAGGCATCGTCCAAAGCCGGACGCTCATACGGAATTTGAAATAATTCTGCCCATACATCATAGAACGAATATGTAATATCCGGGAACAAAATCGGTTTACCCGAATTAAAAAATGTCAAAAACGCAATAGCAAGTACATCATCGGATCCTACTCCTGTATACACCTGATCTGCCTGCACATGATATCTTTCTGCCAGCGCATTGACTAAGTCTGTCGATGCCGGATCCGGATATAATCTCAGGCTGTCGAGTTCAAACTTCTGCAGTGCTTCTGCCACCTTTGGTGATGGCGGATATGGATTTTCGTTAGTATTCAACTTAACCATGTCCGGCAAATTAGGCTGTTCGCCCGGAACATACGGCTCTACTTTGCGAAAATTATCTTCCAATCTACTCATGTCATACCTCTTTTCCGTCTATTTCTGTCGTCCGCTTAGAATTGTTACACTTATTTACTGATAACACTCAGCCAGCTTCTTAAATGCCGGGAGCGAGCGCTCGATCATCGCATGATCCACACAATAAGCAATCCGCACATAACCAGGACACATAAATGCACTTCCCGGAACCATTAAAATATGGAACTCTTTTCCTTTGGCAACAAATGCCTTATCATCTTCCTTAGCCTTAACCCAAAGATAAAAAGCCCCTTCCGGTTTAGCACACTCAAAGCCATACTCTGTCAGAGCATTGTAAAGCAGCTTTCGGTTGGCATCATAGGCTGCAACATCCGTTGTCGCATCCAGACATTTTGATACTGCAAGCTGCATCAAAGATGGTGCATTTACAAATCCTAAAATACGATTCGCAACATTTGCTGCACAAATAACATTTTCAAAATCATCTACCTCATCCGGAATTACAAGGTAACCAATACGCTCACCCGGAAGAGACAGAGATTTACTATAAGAATATCCTACAATTGTATTACGATAATACTTCGTCAGATATGGCACTTCTACGCCATCATAAGCAAGCTCACGGTATGGTTCATCTGCAATAAGATAAATCTGCGTTCCAAACTCTTTTTGCTTCTCCTCCAATACTGCTGCCAATTTCTGAATCGTTTCTTCTGAATATACTACACCGGTAGGATTGTTCGGATTATTGACTATCACTGCTTTCGTCTTTGCCGTGATCTTCTTTGCAAACGTCTCAAGATCGAGCTGGAAAGAAGGTACATCTGCCGGTACAACTACCATTACACCGTCAAAGTTAGCTACATAATTATTATATTCTCCAAAATATGGTGCAAATGCGATTACTTCATCGCCCGGATCTAACAATGTTTTAAGTGCAACATTAAGACCACCTGCAGCACCTACTGTCATAATGATATTATTCTGAGAAAACTTTGTGTCAAAGCGGCGATTTAAGGACTGTGCAATTCTCTCGCGCACTTCCTCGTATCCGGAGTTGTTCATATAACCATGCACGAAATTCGGTGCATCCTCATTCAATGTCTCAATAATGGCTTCTTTAACCTGTTTTGGTGGCTCTACGCTTGGGTTTCCAAGACTGAAATCATAGACGTTCTCTGCGCCAAACTCAACCGCCATCTTCTTCCCTTCCTCAAACATTGCTCTTGTAACCGAGCTTCCCTCAACAAATTTCACCATTTTTTTTGCTATCATATTATGTACCTCTCTATACTTTGATTTTATTACAACGAGAAAATATATACACAATACCGGTCACCCGGTTTACACATAAAACGTATATCAAAATACTGCCTACGCAAGTATTTCTATGTCTCGCCGTATCTTACTCGTACTTTTTATTATATGCCTACGGATATATTCATGTCAAACCTTTCCCTTCATAGAACGCAGTAATTCCATATAAATATATTTTTCATTAGAAATCAGGTTGTCTATTGTCTGAACTGTCCATCTGTCTTTTCCGGATGGAGA
>OHIR01001477.1_pt1 | contig 10497 bp, 7 predicted proteins | sample 1568301 | NCBI WGS metagenome assembly OHIR01 (sample SAMEA3879539, study PRJEB24766) | human gut metagenome | biome: human-associated habitat; feature: feces | place: USA | collected 1985/1987
CTCCGCTGGTCCTGCTGGGCCTGGAGGGCAAGTACGATGTCGTCGTCCGCGTTTCCGGCGGCGGTGTTTCTGGTCAGGCTGGCGCTATCCGCCACGGCCTGAGCCGCGCTCTGCTGCAGCAGAACGAGGAGAACCGTGCTGCTCTGAAGAAGGAAGGCTTCCTGACCCGCGATCCTCGTATGAAGGAACGTAAGAAGTACGGTCTGAAGGCTGCACGTCGTGCACCCCAGTTCAGCAAGCGCTGATTTACCCGAAAGATGTACTTTCAACGGCTCTGCTTCGGCAGAGCCGTTTTTTGGTATATCCTGCTTTTTCCGCTGAACTGGGGGGCACGACGACCGGAACGGCAGGCCGGACCGTGTGCAAGTCCTGTACCGCCCACCACAAAAAATCCCCAGACCAAATGGCCTGGGGATCATGGTGGAGCATTGTCCACAGCACTCGAACCCGAACCGTTTATTCCAGATACTGCGGAAGATTCCACGAACCACGGAGAATACGGTGAATCTCCACGGTTCTGGCATAGTCGTTGACCTGATAAAATACAAGATATTGCTCAACGACCATTTGGCGATATACCGGGTCAAGAGGATAGATTTCACACATCTTCGGGTTATCGCCCGGTTTTGCGATTTTATCCCGCATCTCTTTCAGCACCCGGCTGGCGGTTTTGGGATAAAATCCCGAAAGATACCGGGCGATATCGTTCAGGTCCTGCACGGCAAGGGGCAGATATTTGATTTTATACGTCATACTGTTCATGGAGCGTCTCCCATACACTTTCGTGGTCTGCCCACTGCGTGCTGGGGTCAGCCGCCTGCTGTTTTGCCTTGGTGAGTGCCTCGGCAACATAGCGCTGGTGCAGGAACTCCTCGTACTTGGCATAGTCCTCAATGTTGATGAGAACGGATTCCCCACGGCCATGATTTGTGATGATCACATGGTCGTGGTCTTTGAGCATATCCGAAATTTCAGCGTAATGGTTGCGTAAATCGCGCGAAGGACGAACAAATGTCTGCATCATGGAAAAACACCTCCTGTCAGAGATATTGTATCACAAGATGACTACAACTACAATGGCAATGACAGAGCAAGAACCGTCCCGTGGCCACAAATTTTCAATTCTTGAAAATTTCTTGCCCTTCCGGGACTGCACTTCTGCAACGCGCCCACGTTTTAAAGTAGCCCTTGTCGGGGCAAAGCCCCTCCATCTTGCTTGCGCAAGACCGGGCTGCCACTCAAACGCCCCGCCGGGGCGTTCGTTGCTTCGCAAACGCGGTCTTGTTGGGGCGTGCCTGCCCCAAACCCTGCTGGAAACGCGTGCGACAAGCTGAGAGTTCGTCATCTCCTGATTCAAATCCGTTTTTGGGGCTATTTCACGATTTCAGAAACAGACGGTGCAGGGACTTGGCAAACCCGCCGTGATTGCGCTATAATGGGGCCGTAATAATTCCACAAAGGTGTGGTAAGGGAGGTGCGGTCATGATCCGGGTGGCGATCGTAGAGGATGACGCGGAGGTACAGGGGGTATTGCAGGAGTATGTCCGGCGGTATACTCGGCAGTACGGGACAGAATTTGAAGTAACGCTCTTTGCGGACGGGGTGGACATTCTGGACGACTACCGCGCGGTCTACGATATTATTTTTCTGGATGTGGAGATGAAACATCTGGACGGCATGACCACGGCAGAGCGCATCCGGCAGATGGATGCAGAGGTGATCCTGATCTTCATCACCAACATGGCGCAGTATGCTATCCGGGGCTACTCGGTGGGAGCGCTGGACTATGTGCTGAAGCCGGTGCCCTACTTCGCCTTTTCGCAGCAGCTGCTCAAGGCGGTTTCCCGGTTGGAAAAACGGGCAAAGCGCTACCTGACCGTGCCGGTGGAGGGAGGCCTGCGGCGGCTGGATACCGCCAGCATCTACTACCTGGAAAGTGAGGGCCATCGGGTCCATTTTTACACCGACGAGAGGGATTTTTCTGCCCCGGGTGCGCTCAAGACCTTTGAAGAAAAGCTGGCTGCCTGCCCCTTTGCCCGGTGCAACAGCGGCTATCTTGTCAATCTGGCACAGGTGCGGGAGCTGCGGCAGAGCACCGTGCAGGTGGGCCCCTGCGAGCTGCAGGTCAGCCGCCCCAAGCGTAAGGCCTTTCTTGCGGCACTGACCGACTACATCGGAGGTGAGGGTTCATGACTGCGCTGCCGGACATCCCCCGGCTGTACACCGCCCTTGCCGAGTGCCTGGCGGTGCTGCTGTTTACCCCGGGGCTGGTGGCCCGGTTCTCCCGGAGGGCCACGGTGGCCATTACCATGGTGTGGGCGGTGGTGCTGTCAGCCTTTTTGGGGCTGACAGGCAATGTGCCGGGGCCTTTTTGGATCCCCTGCATGGTTGCGGCCATTGGCCTCTCCTACCTATATTTGTGGGGCACCTGGAGCATCACCCTGCTGGAGGCCGGGTATCACTGTGCCCGGGCCTTTATCGTGGCAGAGTTTGCCGCCAGCATCGAGTGGCAGTTCCACTGCTACCTCTGGCCCAGCCGGAGCCCGGTCCACCCCTTGTCCCTGGTGCTGCTGGGGGTGGTGTATGGGGTGGTGTTCGGGGTCCTCAGTGGGCTCCAGCACAAACTCCCCCAGCCTACAGAGCATCTGCAGATCAGCGGCAGTGCGGCCCTGACAGCGGTGATGCTGGCGCTGACCGCCTTTGCGGTGAGCAATCTGGGCTTTTTGCCGGGCAGCGAGATCAACATGAGCGTCTTTTCCATCCGCACCCTGGTGGATTTTTCCGGGGTGCTGGTGCTGGCAGTGCAGCATGAGCAGCTGCGAGAAAACGCCCTCCACAACGAGCTGGCCGCCATGGATAAGGTGCTGCATCGGCAGTACGAGCAGTACAAGCGCAGCAAGGAGGGGGTCAAGCTCATCAATCGGCGGTACCATGAGCTGAAGCTCCAGCTGGCCATTATCCGGCAGGAACAGGACCAGGCCAAGCAGAACGCCGCCCTGGAGGCCATTGAGCAGAACATCCGCCAGTATGAGGCGGAGAACAAGACCGGCAACCCGGTGCTGGATACCATTCTGACTGCCAAGACCATGGAGTGCCAGCAGGAGAACATCAACATCACCTGCGTGGCCGATGGCCGGATGCTGGGGTTTTTGACCATCCGGGAGCTGTGCACCATCGTGGGGGTGGCCCTGGACAACGCCATTGCCGCCGCCCGGGCCCAGCCGGACCCGGAAAAGCGGCTGGTAAAGGTGGCGGTGTACGCCCAGGGGGGCTTTGTGATGCTGCGGTTCGAGCACTACACCGAGACACCGCCGGAGCTGGGCCCCGACGGCCTGCCGCTCCAGGACCCGGACCTGAAAAGCCTCCGCACCGCCGCCCAGCAGCATGGGGGCAGCATGACCCTCCATTGGGAGAACAATTGGTGCACCCTGCGGATCCTGTTCCCCCTGCCCAAAAACAAATGATCGGCCCTAAAAAGCATCTGCGCCCTTCCCACCCCCGGCCCCAAGGCCCGGCGGAAGGGGCTGCAGGTGCTTTTATTTTTAGCAGGCTCGCCCTCTCCGTCACAGCTATCGCTGTGCCACCTCTCCCAAAGGGAGAGGCCTTGGCAAAGAGATGAAGTCTGCAGGGATCGCCAGAGGCTCTCCCTTTGGGAGAGCTGCCGAGCAGAGCGAGGCTGAGAGGGCGAGGACGCTGCCCGGAACTCTCCTTTTTTGCCCTCTGGCACCCTGCACAAAAACCTGCAGGGTTTATTTGTGCACAAGCACAATAAAAATTGAAACCATTTTGAAACTTTTGCAAATCGTGCATCAGAAACGACAATTTATGAAGAAATTGAAACTTTTCGTTGCGCTTCTGATATCATAAAATCAAGCTGGCAGGGGCGTACCCTCTGCCCATGTACCACCCAAACGAAGGAACTAAGGAGGAGAAAATTATGTTGTCCATCAATATGGATGACGTCATCAAGGTCCTCAACTCGATCAAATCGCAGTTGATCGGCTTTGGTGTCGTGGCAGTTCTGCTGATCGCAGTCATGATCGCTTGCCGCAAGCAGAGCAAGGCCAAAAAGTATATGATCCGCTGGCAGGCAGGCCTGGGCCTGGTGCTGGCACTGGCCATTACCGTAAACCTGATCCTTACCGGCCCCATGTACACCATGGCGACCCTGGCCACCGGCGGCGGTAAGGTCAGCGAGGAGAACGTGGCCACCGCTACCCAGCTGTGCGAGAACATTGCCGATGAGGGCATCGTCCTGCTGGATAACGACGGCACCCTGCCCATGGCCAAGAACAGCAAGCTGAACGTTTTTGGCTGGGCTTCCACCAACCCCTGCTACGGCGGCACCGGTTCCGGTGCTCTGTCCGACGCTTACCCCACCGTCACCCTGCTGGAGGGCCTGAAGAACGCCGGCTTTGAGCTGAATACCGAGCTGTCCGACTTCTACACCTCCTACCGTGCTGACCGCCCGGTGGTGGGGATGTTCTCTCAGGACTGGACCCTGCCGGAGCCGGAGGCTGCACAGTACACCGACGAGATGATGAACAACGCCAAGGCCTTCTCTGATACCGCCATGGTGGTCATCACCCGTGTGGGCGGCGAGGGCGCCGACCTGCCCACCGATGTGTCCCAGGTCACCTACGACGCTGGCCACAGCTACAACGACTTTGAGCCCGGCGACCACTACCTGCAGCTGTCCAAGACCGAGAAGGACATGATCGACCTGGTCTGCAAGAACTTTGACAAGGTCATTGTGGTCTACAACGGTGCCAACGCCATGGAGCTGGGCTGGGTCAAGGACTACAGCCAGATCAAGAGCGTTGTCTGGTGCGCCGGCACCGGCCAGAGCGGCTTCAATGCTCTGGGCTCCATCCTCTGCGGCGATGTGAACCCCTCCGGCCGTACCATTGATACCTTTGTGTACGACCTGACCCAGACCCCCACTGCCAACAACTTTGGCAACTTCAACTACACCAACATGGATGAGTTCAAGGCCAGCTCCTTTGGTGCTGACACCATCCCTGCTTTCGTGAATTATGTGGAAGGCATCTACGTGGGCTACAAGTTCTACGAGACTGCCGCCGCAGAAGGCCTCATCGACTACGACAAGACTGTGGTGTATCCCTTCGGCCGCGGCCTGAGCTACACCACCTTCACCCAGACCCTCAACAGCGTTACCGAGGCTGACGGCACCATCACCGTGGATGTCACCGTCACCAACACCGGCTCTGCTTCCGGCAAGGAAGTGGTGGAGGTCTACTACAATCCTCCCTACACCAACGGCGGCATCGAAAAGGCCACTGCAAACCTCATCGGCTTTGCCAAGACCTCTGAGCTGGCTCCCGGCGCATCCGAGGACGTCACCGTGACCTTCCAGGCCGAGGATATGGCCTCCTACGACACCTACGGCAAGGGCTGCTATGTGCTGGAAAAGGGCGATTACGTCATCAGCATCAACGCCGACTCCCACACCGTGCTGGATTCCAAGACCTACACCGTGGATTCCGACATCGTCTACGACGCTTCCAACAAGCGTGACAGCGATGTGGAGGTGGCCGACAACAAGTTTAGCTTTGCCGAGGGCAATGTGACCTACCTGTCCCGTGCCGATGGCTTTGCCAACTACGCTGAGGCTACTGCCGCTCCTGCCGACTTCGAGCTGCCTGCAGAGGCTAAGGCAACCTTCTACAACAACTCCAACTGGAACCCTGAGGACTTCAACAACGCCGACGATGTGGCCCCCACTACCGGTGCCAAGAACGGCCTGAAGCTGAAGGACATGGTGGGCGTGGACTACAACGACGCCCAGTGGGATACCTTCCTGGATCAGCTCACCGTTGCTGACATGGACAAGCTCATTGCTCTGGGCGGCTACCAGTCTGCGGCTGTGGATTCCATCGGCAAGGTGCAGGCTGTTGACTGCGACGGCCCTGCCTCCATCAACAACAACTTCACCCAGCAGGGCTCCATCGGCTTCCCCTCTGCTGTGATGATCGCAGCTACCTGGAACACTGATCTGGCCCACGACTTTGGTACCTCCATCGGCAAGATGGCTGACGATATGGGCGTTTCCGGCTGGTACGCACCGGCTATGAACATCCACCGCTCCGCCTTTGCAGGCCGTAACTTCGAGTACTACTCTGAGGACGGCGTGCTGTCCGGCGCAATGGCCTCCAACGCTATCATGGGCTCTCAGGAGCAGGGCGTCTACGCCTTCATGAAGCACTTTGCTCTGAACGATCAGGAGACCAACCGCTGCGGTATGCTCTGCACCTGGTCCAACGAGCAGGCCATCCGTGAGATCTACCTGAAGCCCTTTGAGGAGTGCATCAAGGCAGCTGACTGCCACGCCGTCATGTCCTCCTTCAACTACATCGGCAATACCTACGCAGGCAACTGCGACGCTCTGCTGAACAAGGTCCTCCGTGGTGAGTGGGGCTTTGTGGGCATGGTGCTGACCGACTACTACGGCGTCTACGGTTACCAGGATGCTGACCGCCTGATCCGCAACGGCGGCGACTTCTGCCTGGTGAACTACGACACCGAGACCAACCACCTGACCGACACCACCAGTGCCACCGCTCTGGTGTCTGCACGGCAGGCCTGCAAGAACATCCTGTACACCGTGGCAAACTCCCGTGCCTACTACCCCGAGAACCTGAACCCCGGTATGCCCGGTTGGGAAAAGGTCATGATCGGTGTGGACGTTGTTCTGGTGGCTGCTCTGGTGGCCCTGGAAGTCCTGGTGGTCAAAAAGGGTTATGCCAAGCGCAAGGAAGAGGAAGTCAACGCCTGATCCTACCAGGCACTGCACTCTGAAATGACGCAGCACCGGAATTGAACCGATACCAAAAGGCCCGCTGCGTAAAAACAGCGGGCCTTTTGGAGCCTGAGAAAGCAAAGAGGAATATGCCATGAACTATGCAGATATCATCAGCAGTTTGAACCTGGAACAAAAATGTGCGCTGCTCTCGGGCGAGACGGTGTTTACTACCCGGGCTCTGCCGGGCAAGGGCATCCCTGCCATTACCCTGTCCGACGGCCCCAACGGCGTCCGCAAGCAGGCCGGTGCTGCCGACCATCTGGGCCTGAACCTCAGTGTGCCGGCCACCTGCTTCCCCACCTCGGCCACCGTGGCCAACAGCTGGGACCCTGCCCTGGGCCAGGCTGTGGGCCGGGCTATGGGCGAAGAAGCTGCTGCCCAGGGGGTATCGGTGCTGCTGGGCCCCGGCCTGAACATCAAGCGCAGCCCCCTGTGCGGCCGGAACTTTGAGTATTTCTCTGAGGACCCCTATCTGGCCGGCAAAATGGCCGCCGCCTACGTCCGGGGCATCCAGGAAAACGGCATTTCCGCCTGCCCCAAGCACTTTGCGGCCAACAGCCAGGAGCTGCGGCGCATGGCCTCGGATTCCATCCTGGACGAGCGCACCCTCCGGGAGATCTACCTGACGGGCTTTGAGATGGTGGTCAAAGAGGCTAAGCCCAAGACCATCATGTCGGCCTACAACCTGGTCAACGGCACCTACGCCAACGAGAACGCCCACCTGCTGCAGGATATCCTGCGGAAGGACTGGGGCTTTGAGGGGGCTGTGGTCACCGACTGGGGCGGCTCCAACGACCACGCCCTGGGGGTCAAGAACGGCTCCACCCTGGAAATGCCCTGCCCGGGTGACGACTCCATCCGGGAGCTGGTAAAGGCTGTGGAGACCGGCAAGATCACCGAGGCCGATGTGGACGCCCGGCTGGAGGAGCTGCTGGAGCTGGTGTTCACCACCAAGGCAGCGGTGGACGCTGCCCCCAGCAAGTTCGACGCTGCCGCCCACCACGCCCTGGCCCGGCAGGCCGCTGCCCAGAGCATCGTGCTGCTGAAGAACCAGGACAGCCTGCTGCCCCTGACCAAGGGGGAGACGGTAGCGGTCATCGGCGACTTTGCCAAGACCCCCCGGTACCAGGGTGCCGGTTCCAGTGCCGTCAACTCCATCCAGGTGGATTCCTTCCTGGACTGCCTGGCAGAAAGCGGCCTCAACAGCGTGGGCTACGCCCAGGGCTTTGACCGCCAGGGCAAGGCCGACCAGGTCCTGCAGGACGAAGCCGTGCTGCTGGCCAAGAACGCCAAGGTCGTGCTGCTGTGCATGGGCCTGGACGAGATCAAGGAGAGCGAGGGCATCGACCGGGCGGATATGCAGCTGGCCCAGAACCAGCTGGACCTGCTGGCTGCCGTGGCCGCTGTGAACCCCAACGTGGTGGTGCTGCTGAGTGCCGGCTCCTCCCTGGAAAGCCAGTGGATCAAGGACTGCAAGGCCCTGGTCTACGGCTGCCTGGGGGGCCAGGCCGGTGCCGGTGCCCTGGTGGAGGTGCTGACCGGAGCCCAGAACCCCAGCGGCAAGCTGGCCGAGACCTGGGCCTGCCGCTACGCCGACACCCCGGCCCGGGAGAACTTTGGGGGCCAGGGCCGCACCGTGGAATACCGGGAGAGCCTGTATGTGGGCTACCGCTACTACGACACCGCCGGGGTGCCCACGGCCTTCCCCTTTGGCTACGGCCTCAGCTACACCAGCTTTGCCTACAGTGACCTGCAGGCCGACGCCCAGGGCGTTACCCTGACGGTCACCAACACCGGCAGCCGTGCCGGTGCCGAGGTGGTGCAGCTGTATGTGGCAAAGCCTGACGCAAAGATCTTCCGCCCTGCCAAGGAGCTGAAGGGCTTTGCCAAGGTGGAGCTGGCTGCCGGGGAAAGCAAGACCATTACCATCCCTCTGGATGACAAGGCCTTCCGCTACTGGAACGTCAAGACCGATCGGTGGGAGGTGGAAGGGGGCAGCTACCAGCTGCTGGTAGGTGCCTCCAGTGCCGACATCCGGCTTACCGCCGTGGTGACGGTGGTGGGCACCAACGCCCCGGACCCCTACGCCGGGCTGGCCCTGCCCCACTACAGGACCGGAGAGGTGGCCCAGGTGCCGGATGCAGAGTACGAGGCCCTGCTGGGCCGTCCCCTGCCGGAAGGCAAGGTCCGCATCGACCGGAACATGACCCTGGGCGAGATGGGCCACGGCCGCAGCCCCCTGGGCTGGATCGCTGCCGCTGTGCTGGGTGCCCTGCTGAACCGCAGCATCAAAAAAGGAAAACCGGACCTGAACATCCTGTTCCAGTACAATATGCCCCTGCGTGCTTTGGCTAAAATGACCAATGGCGCCATCAGCATGGGCATGGTGGACGGCATCGTTATGGAGCTGAAGGGCTTCTGGATCATCGGCATTCTCCGGGTGATCTGGGAGGCTCTGAAGAATGTGGTGCTGAACAGCCGTATGGAAGAACGCCTGAAAAACAGCTGAGAGGAGCCAACCTATGAACTTCTGGAATAACTTTGCGGCCAAGCACCCTGCCGCTGCCAAGTGGGTGCGTGAGGGCGGCCTCTTTGTCATCGTGTCCAACCTCATCACCGTGTTCAAATACCTGCTGCTGCAGTTTTTGCCAAAGGCCTTTGCCAGTCTGCCGGTGGTGGACTTTGGCTGGCCCGGTATCGACATTACCCTGTTTGGGGAGACCTTCAAGTGGAATATCCTGGGCTACGACGCCGCCCACGGCGGTCTGCCCTACTTCTGCGCTTATATGATCGCCATGGTCATTGGGGAGTGCATCAACTTCCCCATCCAGCGCAGCTTTGTGTTCCGCAGCAAGGGCAACCTGGCCAAGCAGATCGGCTGGTATGTGCTGGCCTTCTGCCTCATCACCTGCATCGTCAACTCCATCAACTGCATCTGGGTTGCCGTGGCTGGCCTGCTGGTGCCGGACTTCATCTACAACATCGGCACCACCGTGCTCAACGGCGGCATCTCCATGGTGATCTTCTTCTTTGTGAACAAGATCATCTTCCCAGAGGGCGCACAGGCAAAATAAAGCCCGACAGGATCACTGGTGCTTTTCCCGGTACTCGAACAGGGCTGCGGCACGGTACAGGAAAAAGTCCTTTGGATGGTATAAAAATGTGATTGCCAGCAACGGCGAAGATCTGAACGGATAAAGAAGAATGCTGCCTTTCCCTGATGTGGAGAAAGACAGCATTTTTATTGCGTTTTTCGGAAAGAGGTGAGCAGCGGCCCCTACAAATGGGTAACGGCTGGCCATAAAATGGCGCTATTACATGGTGTGCTTTGTGAGAAAGCGGTGTAGTGTGATGATATAAAACGGATGGGTGCATGGTGTGCGCCCCTACGAAATTACAACAAAACGCCCCCGCCCGTGCGGTAAATGAACTGCATAGGGCGGGGGCACCGTTATTTTACAAAGAAAACGCGCAGAGCGGAGACTTTACTGTTCCACGGCACCGGTGGGCAGCTGGGGAACAGCGGTCAGGATGCGCATGAACTCTTCGCCGGTGATGGTTTCTTTCTCGTACAGGTACTTGGAAATCTCGTCCAGCTTGCGCCGGTTGTCCTGGAGCAGCTGCAAAGCCTTCTGGTGCTGCTCCTTCACCAGGTCCACCACCTGCTGGTCGAT
>OHIR01001480.1_pt1 | contig 10485 bp, 10 predicted proteins | sample 1568301 | NCBI WGS metagenome assembly OHIR01 (sample SAMEA3879539, study PRJEB24766) | human gut metagenome | biome: human-associated habitat; feature: feces | place: USA | collected 1985/1987
GCTTTTGACTTTATTATAGCTTGGAGAGAAACACGCACGAGGCCGAATGCTTACGTTTCACTAAAGTGATGAAACCTTATCACCCTAGTGATGAGCTTGTACCACTTGGGTGATGAAACTTCATCACTTAAGTGAAACACTGTACTTGTCAAGAGGAGAACACGAACTTGTCCTGATGAAAACCCTTTTACATAAGGATGTTTACGCTTAGTCACTTTTCATCCCGAAACGCCGGAAATCCCTTGACAAAGGCTTTTCAATGTGCTATCTTTGTGGAAACAACAACTAAAAAAACAATAAAATCATGATGAAAGAAATGATTCGGAAGGTGATGGAATGGTGCAAGTTATGGAACGGTGAAGCTGCAACGGCGAAACAGGCGGACCCTTCTTCGGATAAAAGGGAAAAAGAACAGGCTGCGGATAACCGGGAGGTGCAAGACCGTCTGGAGAACTACTTGTGGAAACACTATGAGTTCCGTTTCAACGTGTTGACGGAACAACCCGAATATTGCGCGAAGGGGCAAGGGACGGACACACCTTATAAGATGGTGACTCAGCGTACCTTGAACACCTTGTGCCTGGAAGCGCACCGTCATCGCATCAATTGCTGGGATAAGGATGTGAGCCGCCTGCTCCATTCGGAACGCTTGGAAGACTATCACCCTTTCCTTACTTATATGGATACACTGCCCCAATGGGACGGGGTGGACCGCGTCACTCCGCTGGCGCAGCGCATCTCGAAAAAAGCCTTCTGGATAAACGGCTTCCACCGCTGGATGCTGGGAATGGCCGCCCAGTGGGCAGGACGCATGGACCGTTGCGCCAATGCAGTGGCCCCTATGTTGGTGAGCCGTATGCAGGGCAAGTGTAAATCTACTTTTTGTCAGTTGTTGATGCCCGACGGGTTGAGAGATTATTACACGGACAGTTTTGAGTTGACGGGGCAGTCGGGCTGCGAACAGAAACTGGCGCAGTTCGGGCTGATTAATCTGGATGAGTACGACCGTCTTTCTCCTCAAAAACTGCCGTTGCTCAAGACACTGATGCAGATGAAGAAGTTGGATTTCCGTAAGTCGCACCGTTCATCCTACAGTCACCTGCCCCGCATGGCTTCGTTTATAGGAACCAGTAATCATAAGGATTTGCTGACCGACCCCACGGGCAGTCGCCGTTATCTTTGTGCCGAGGTGAAAGAGAAAATAGACTGCACGCCACTGGAGCACAAGCAATTGTTTGCCCAATTGAAGGCGGAGCTGGAGGGCGGCGAGCGTTATTGGTTTTCGGCCGAAGAGGAAGCGGAACTGCAATTGCGCAACCGCGAGTTCTATGCCATGCCCGTAGAGCAGGAGGTGTTCTACCGTTGTTTTCGCCTGCCTGAGGCGGGAGAGGAGTTCAAACTCTATTCGGCCTCGGTCATTTTCACCATTTTGCAGAGCCGTTATCCTGCGGCTATGCGCGGCATGACGGTGGTGCGTTTCGGCAAGATGATGAGCGCCATGGGGGCGGAACGGATGCATACGGAGAAAGGAAATCTGTACAAGGTGGTGCTGGCGGCATAATTCCCGTCCATCAGGCCGGCTGAAAGGACTGACAGGAGGCTGAAGGGGCTTCTGTCAGTCTTATTTGTTGTGTGACAGTGTGTTAACCGTGCTGAATGGACTGAAGGCGGGGTGCATGAATGCCAAAAAACATACTATAAGAATCTTTTTAAAGAGCCGTTTTCTCAAGAATTTGTACTAAGTTTGCAACCAAACTACATAATTAAAAAAACTATGATTAACAGATTTGTATTGAACGAAGTATCTTACTTCGGTCCGGGTGCGCGTGAAGTGCTTCCACAAGAGATTAAACGTTTGGGCTTGCATAAGGCGTTTGTTGCTACAGACAAGGACTTGATTAAGTTCGGTGTAGCTGATAAAGTGTTGAAAGTCTTGGAGAATGCAGGTATTCCTTATGAAATATTCAGTGAAATCAAACCGAATCCTACTGTAAGCAATGTAAAGGCGGGAGTTGAAGCTTTTGCAAAATCAGGAGCGGACTTTATTCTGGCTATCGGCGGCGGTTCGTCTATCGATACTTCGAAAGCGATTGGTATCATCACTAATAATCCAGACTTCAGTGATGTGGTGTCACTGGAAGGTGTGGCTCCTACAAGGAAAAAGTCAGTGCCTATCATTGCACTGCCCACTACCGCCGGTACTGCCGCCGAGGTGACTATCAACTATGTCATTACAGATGAAGAGAATCATAAAAAGATGGTATGCGTTGACCCCAATGATATTCCTGCCATCGCCATAGTCGATGCAGAGCTGATGTATACGCTGCCTAAAGGATTAACAGCTTCTACCGGACTGGATGCTCTGACTCACGCCATCGAAGGCTTGATAACTAAAGGTGCATGGGAAATGAGTGATATGTTTGAGATTAAAGCAATCGAAATGATTGCCCGTCATTTGGAAACAGCCGTGTCCGACCCCACGAATGCTGAGGCGCGTAACGGCATGGCGGTAGCGCAATACATTGCAGGTATGGCGTTCTCGAATGTCGGTTTGGGTGTTGTGCATGGCATGGCTCATCCGTTGGGTGCTATTTTCGATATTCCTCATGGTGTGGCAAATGCCTTGTTATTGCCTGTTATTATGGAATTCAATGCTCCGGCTGCTTTGCCTAAATATGTCGATATTGCGAAAGCAATGAATGTTTATAAAGATGGAATGAGCCGGGAAGAGGCTGCAAAAGCAGCTGTTGATGCAGTCAAGACTCTGTCTGTCAAGGTCGGCATCCCCCAACACTTGTCGGAACTCGGTATAAAAGAAGAAGATTTGCCTCGTTTGGCTGCTTCTGCCATTGCAGATGTTTGTACTCCGGGCAATCCGCGTGAGGTGACGGAAGAAATAATTCTGGAATTGTATAAGAAGGCCTTCTAAAGGCGGTTTCGGCAGTTGTTGTTTTATGGAATAATTTAAGAGGGGCATCTTGTGAGGATGTCCTCTCTTTTTATGCTTTTCTTTTTCCTTATTTGATTAAATCTTCTTTTATCATTCATATCGGGATAGGAGCATTACCTTTAGTTTCTTTTCAGATACTCATATCCAATCCTGCAATACAGGCATTTCTTTTTGTCACAATATTCCTTTTTTAGTTGTATCAGTGCCTGACTATCCGATGCATTGGCTGCTTTTATTCCACATTGTTCCCACATGCGGGTAATATAGTTATATTCTGCCTTCAGTTCCTCTAGAAAAGCACCGGCACGTGCACAATACTCTTCTTTTCCTTTGTGTACTCCGTAACTGTATAGAAAAGTTGCTACTGTATTGATTATAAGTAAGTCAAGAGAAGAATTACTTAATGTTTTTGGTCGGGAAGGCGAAGGGTGTTCGAAAGTATAGTGATTTACCCAATATGCTGAAGTACCTCCTTTTAGGATTTCATGCACTTTGGTTACTGTTTCCGCTTCCATGATGCGCGAAAGCAGTCCGTAAGAGCGGTGATACAGCACTGCCAGTTGTGCTATTCGTATATGGGGGAAATTGGTGGGGCGCAGACGCAGGAAGCGCCATTGAGAAACATCCATCGGGGTGAGTCCGAATTTATGCGAAAGGTATTCGTATTCCTTTTTCAAACGTAAATAATACTCGTCGCCGGCCGTTCCTTGAAGCAGTCCTGCCTGTCCGAAGAAAAAGGCCTCTATTTGAAATAACTCATCCCGATGCTTGTCTACTGCCCGTAAAGGAATCCGGTTTGCCCAAGTCTCAAAAGCATCTCCGTTGAGGCCAAAGCCGAAATTGCGTGCCAAAGTAATGAAAAAGGCATCTTCCCAATTGCTGTTGCAACGTTTGAGCCGTTCCGATAGTTGCGAGGCTTTCTGTTCGAAACGTTCCAGTTGTAGGGCAGACATCCAGGAGTGTATCGTAAAAATAGAAAGGGTGGGGATGATGCGGTAGCAAGGCGGATAGCTTTCTGTTTCAACCAGTTCGTGATAGTTCCGGCAAACATAGTCGGGGCAGGTGAGTATCAATTGAGGAATAGGCTCGCCGTTGGTACGGTGCACATCAATATCCGCATCTGATGTAATATGCAGAATAACGGAGTCGTATGTCGCATCTGTATGGTGTCCGTGTTTTAACCAATCCGAAGAACGTTCATGTATCTCCACATTGCCTATCCATAAAATGCCGTTCAGTTTGACTTTTGCATTAAAAAAATCGGGACCGGCATTTGTGTTTGCCAGTCCCGTATCTATGATTTCAACCTTTTGGCCAGTTGTGGTTTTTAGTTCCTGAAGCGGAAATATCTTGTGTTTCCAAATGTAATGTAGTAGTTGTTCCATGTTAATGAGGTGTAAATGTTAGGCAAATGTAATGGTTTACAGTGAAAAAAGCTATCTTTGTAGCAAAAATATATAGACATACAATGAAAATAGCATTAATTGGATACGGAAAGATGGGTAAGGAAATCGAAAAGATTGCCATTGCCCGCGGACATGAGATTGTGAGTATTATAGATATTAATAATCAGGAAGATTTTAACTCCGAAGCTTTCAAATCGGCGGATGTGGCTATTGAGTTCACTAATCCTACAGTGGCATACGATAATTATATGAAGACTTTTGCAGCAGGGGTGAAGTTGGTATCGGGCAGTACCGGATGGATGGATCGCCACGGTGAAGAGGTGAAAAGGCTTTGTACCGAGGGAGGAAAGACTTTGTTCTGGTCGTCCAATTTTAGTCTGGGAGTAGCTATTTTCTCGGCTGTCAACAAGTATTTGGCTAAAATTATGAACAACTTCCCGGCTTATGATGTCTCTATGGTGGAAACGCACCACATTCATAAGGTGGATGCACCGAGCGGAACAGCGATTACTCTTGCAGAAGGTATTTTGGAGAATATCGACCGCAAGGATAAATGGGTGAAGGGAACTTTGGTGGCACCGGATGGCAGCGTGTCGGGCAATACGGTTTATGCTCCTGATGAGCTTCCCGTCAGCTCTGTTCGCGAAGGTGAAGTGCCGGGTATTCATACTATTCGTTATGATTCGGAGGCAGACAGTATTTCGATTACCCATGATGCAAAGAATCGTAAAGGATTTGCTTTGGGTGCAGTTTTGGCTGCCGAATATACGGCTCAGCACGAAGGATTTTTAGGCATGAATGATTTATTTCAATTTTAGAATATGATAAAAGCAACACGTGCACAATGGATTAAGTTTGTCATTGTATTGGTACTTTGGCTGGTGTTTCTCGTTTGGCTGAAAAGCTGGCTGGGACTGGTGGTAGTGCCGTTTATCTTCGATGCATATATTACGAAGAAGATTCCTTGGACCTGGTGGAGAAAGTCAAAGAACCCCACTGTGGTGACCGTGATGGGGTGGGTAGATGCTATCGTTTTTGCTTTGGTGGCAGTTTACTTCGTGAATTTGTATTTCTTCCAGAATTATGTGATTCCTTCTTCTTCACTGGAAAAGTCATTACTGGTGGGTGATTATCTGTTTGTCAGCAAGTTGAGTTATGGTCCCCGCGTACCGCAGACTCCGTTGCACATGCCGCTGGCACAGCATACATTGCCTGTTTTCAATTGCAAGTCTTATTTGGAATTTCCTCAATGGGACTATAAGCGTGTAAAAGGTCTGGGGGATGTGCAGTTGAATGATATTGTGGTGTTTAATTTCCCTGCCGGAGATACGGTGATGGCAAATGTGCCCAATGATGATATTTATCGTGTGAGCTATCAGGCCGGTAAAGAACTGACTAAACCGGTGGATATGACCGGAATGACTCCCGAACAGCAGCGGATGGTGTTTGATTATTATTATCAGGCAGGCCGTAAATATATCGATGAGAATGCCGGTACTTATGGCGAAGTGATTGCCCGCCCCGTAGACCGTCGCGAGAACTATGTAAAGCGGTGTGTGGGACTTCCCGGACAAACGCTTGAAATAAAAGACCGTGTTGTCTATCTGGATGGGAAGGCAAATAAAGAACCTGATAACGTGCAATATCGCTATCTGGTGAAGGTGCATAAAGCCATACCGGATGATTTGGCACACGAGCTGGGTATCAGCCACGAGGATTTGGCTTATTATTATCCGGAGGCTTCGGCTTATAATATTCCTTTGACAGAGAAGGCAAAAGCCGGTTTATTGGCACGTAAGGATATAGTGGCCGGTATCGAGAATGTTCCGGGTGATGATGCGGGAGGCCTGTATCCGCTGAATAAACTGACCGGTTGGACTACCGATAATTATGGTCCTTTGTGGATTCCGAAGAAGGGTGAGACAATCCGACTGACATTGGATAATCTGCCGGTTTATGAACGTCCCATCCATGCATACGAGGGCAATGACCTGAAAGTGAAAGATGGAAAGATTTACATCAACGGAAAGGAAACAAACGAATATACATTCAAGATGAACTATTACTGGATGATGGGTGATAATCGTCATAACTCCGCCGATTCCCGTTTCTGGGGATTTGTGCCCGAGGATCATGTGGTGGGAAAACCTATCTTTATCTGGTTGTCTCTTGACCCCGACCGCGGTTGGCTGGACGGCAAGATACGCTGGAACAGATTGTTCTCTTTTGTAGATAATATTAAATAGTGCACATTCCCCGTGTCTCAATATGGATAAAGGCAATGCTTACGGCAGTCGTTTTGGTGCTGCTGATAAAGACATTCGCTTTCACCTCCTGCACCATTCCTTCTACCGGCATGGAAAACAGCCTCCATCAGGGCGAGAGGGTTTTGGTGAATAAATGGAGTTACGGGTTTCGTGTGCCTTTTTCCACTTGGCGATGGTTGGAAAAACCGGTCGGGAAAGGGGATATCGTGTTATTCAATAATCCCAGCCCGCGCTCTTTGCAGACAATGGTTGGTAACCGCGAGTTGTTTATCAGCCGTTGTGTCGGTATTCCGGGAGATACATTAATGTTGAATGAGGAGTTATTGCTGACGGACGAGCATGTGCTCAGCCCCGACAGCAAGTCTCTTTATGTATATCCGCATACGGCAGAAGATACTGTGTTGCTGGCTATGCAGCAATTGGGTATTACAGGAAATCAGCTGGTAGGGTATATGGATGAAAGGTATATCCGCAGTTTCAGTCACTATGAGTATTATTTGCTTGAGCAGAAGCTGGCAGGAAAAGTGAGTCTGCTTCCCTTGTATCAGAAGGAGGTGAGCAAGAGTCATCCGTTTGTGATTCCGGCCAAAGGCAGATCGGTAAAGGTATATCCGTGGAATGTGACTTTGCTGTGTAATACTATCATGCGGCATGAGGGAAAGCGGGCTTCTGTCAAAGGAGATACTCTGCTGGTGGAGGACAAGCCGGTTTCGGCTTATACATTCGAGAAGAATTATTATTGGATGGCATCCAATAATCCGATAAATCTATGTGACTCGCGTCTTTTCGGGCTGGTACCCGATGATCATTTGATAGGCAAGGCCTGGCGCATCTGGTTTTCCTCACGGAAAGGACGCTTTTTTGAACGAGTACAATAATGGAGAAAATAATATATGTAGGCTCTGCCTATTTAGCTCCGGTAGAATATTATACCAAATTGTTTGCATACGATAAGGTGTATGTGGAGCGTTATGACAACTATGTGAAACAGACTTACCGTAATCGTTGTGTGATTGCAGCAGCCGATGGTCCGTTGGCATTGACTATTCCTACTGAAAAGAGTGACAGTAATAAATGTCTGATGAAAGATGTCCGTATCTCTGATCACGGTAATTGGCGGCATATACATTGGCATGCTTTGGTAGCCGCTTATAAGCATAGTCCTTTCTTTGATTATTATGCCGACGACTTCCGTGTGTTTTATGAGAAGAAATATCCTTTTTTATGGGATTTCAATCAGGAATTATGTAGTTTGATATGCCGTTTAATTGATATCGAACCCCAGATGGAAGGAACGGCCGGCTATCGTACCGAATTTGCTGCCGGAGAGGATGATTTTCGTGAAGTTATCCATCCTAAACGTGATTATCGTGTGGCAGATACTGCCTTTATCCCTAAGCCTTACTATCAGGTGTTTAAAGAAAAACACGGCTTTTTGCCGAATTTGAGTATAGCCGACCTTTTATTTAATATGGGGCCGGAGAGTTTACTCGTTTTGCGAGATAGTATAGAACCATTAAACTTATAATATCATGAATAATTTATTTAGTGTAAAAGATCAGGTGGTAGTTATCACCGGTGGAACAGGTGTATTAGGGAAGGCCATCGCTGCGCACTTGGCTGCTGAAGGAGCAAAGGTAGTGATTCTGGGCCGTAAGGCAGAAGTGGGCAATGCCATTGTGGAAAATATCAAAGCAAAAGGTGGGGAAGCCATGTTCCTGGTGACTAATGTGCTGGATGAGGCTGTCTTGAAACAAAATCTGGAAGATATTTTGGCTAAGTATGGCCGTGTGGATGCGCTGTTGAATGCTGCCGGAGGAAATATGCCGGGGGCAACTATTGCTCCTACAGGTACTTTCTTTGATTTGAAGGTGGATGAGTTTCAGAAAGTGCTGAACCTGAATCTGACAGGTACAGTACTGCCCACTCAGGTATTTTTGAAACCGATGGTGGAACAGAAAAAAGGTGCTATCGTAAACTTCTCATCTATGGCTGCCTTTCGTCCGATGACTCGTGTGTGCGGTTATGCGGCTGCCAAGGCGGGTATTTCCAATTTTACTGCATTCATGGCGCATGAGGTGGCAACAAAATTCGGTGAAGGTATTCGTGTCAATGCCATTGCTCCGGGTTTCTTCCTGACCGAACAGAACCGTGCTTTGCTGACTAACGAAGACGGAAGCTACACAGAGCGTGGAAATGATGTGATTCGCCAGACTCCGTTTAAACGCTTCGGTCGTGCGGAAGAGTTGTGTGGAACAATACAATATTTGATTAGTGAAGCTTCGTCTTTTGTAACCGGTACGGTGGCAGTAGTAGACGGCGGATTTAATATTTTTGCAATGTAATATTTGATTGGTTATGATACTATGTGAACAAACATGGCGCTGGTACGGCCCGAATGATCCTGTATCTTTATGGGACATCAAACAGACCGGTGCAACCGGTATTGTTACTGCCTTGCATCATATTCCCAATGGGGAAGTGTGGACGGTAGAGGAAATCATGAAGCGCAAAAAAATGATAGAAGAGGTGGGGCTGACTTGGAGTGTCGTTGAGAGCGTGCCCGTACACGAGTATATTAAAACTCAGACAGGAGACTATCTGAAGTATATAGAGAACTATAAACAGAGTTTACGTAATCTGGCAGAATGCGGCATTATGGTTGTTACTTATAATTTCATGCCGGTACTCGACTGGACACGCACCGATCTTGCTTATACTTTGCCCGACGGCTCGAAGGCTTTGCGGTTTGAACGGGCTGCGTTTGTGGCTTTTGATTTGTTTATTTTGAAGCGTCCCGGTGCAGAGAAAGAATATTCGGCAGAGGAAAGGGAAAAGGCTAAGGCTCGTTTTGCCCAAATGGATGCGGAAGAAATCCATCGTTTAACCCGGAATATGATTGCCGGTTTGCCGGGATCTGAAGAGAGCTTTACATTGGAGCAGTTCCAGCAAGAGTTAGACCGCTATAAAGATATTGATGCGGAAAAGCTTCGCAAGAACCTTATTTTCTTTCTGAAAGAAATTTGTCCGGTGGCAGATGAGGTCGGAGTGAAATTGGTTATCCACCCGGATGATCCGCCACAGCCGATTCTTGGCTTGCCTCGTATCATGAGCACGGAAGAGGATTTTGAGAAGTTGGTTGAAGCAGTTCCTAATCCGTCTAACGGTCTGTGTCTGTGTACGGGCTCATTGGGTGTGTCTGCACGCAATGGGGTGACCGTATCAACTTTGTGCATTTCCGCAGTACTCAGCGTGACGCGGAAGGAAATTTCTATGAGGCCAACCACTTGGAGGGTGATGTGGATATGTATCATGTGATGAAAAACCTGTTGTTATTGCAACAGCGACGTGGTGTGTCTATTCCGATGCGCCCGGATCATGGTCATCAGATGATAGATGATTTAAAGAAAAAGACTAATCCGGGATATTCCTGCCTGGGTCGTATGCGCGGTCTTTCCGAGCTTCGCGGACTGGAAAAGGGGATTGCCATGAGTATGGAAGAGGGCAAATAAACGGTCTGTTTTCAGGTATTAAAAACGCGGACGTATGCATGGAATTATACATACGTCCGCGTAGGCTTATACATACGTTCGTGTAAGCCTGCACGTACGTCCGCGTGAGCTCACACGTACGTACGTGTGGAATGAGGGTTTAACGGAGGGTTTTTAACTCTCCGTTTTCCATTGCAATCTTGTAAGTTTTGCCTTTTGAGGTCTTGAAGGTGAGCGTCTTGTCGCCGTATCTCACATGGCAGGGAGCACCTGCTTTAGACAGGATAGTGGCTTCTTTCAGGCTACCGTTTTCCCATGTTATGTCGACTTCAAAATTACCTTTTGCACATAATCCTTCTACAGCACCGTTT
>OHIR01001489.1_pt1 | contig 10429 bp, 6 predicted proteins | sample 1568301 | NCBI WGS metagenome assembly OHIR01 (sample SAMEA3879539, study PRJEB24766) | human gut metagenome | biome: human-associated habitat; feature: feces | place: USA | collected 1985/1987
ACCATGCCTGATTCCAGATAGAACGAAATTCACGTTCATTAATCTCTCCCGGATAATTGGGACTTTGTGTAACATTCACAATAAATACGGGAGCACCCACTTTTTTCCCATCTAACTCAAATTGCTGCCACACATTTTCTGACCATGAATTAAAAGCCCAATTATAAGTATGTTTCACATACGTTTCTAGGTTCTCCTTCACCGGATTACCTTTCACATATGCAGTATGCCCCCATCGACTCCACATAAATTCTAACGGCTTCTTAAAAGGATTCCGCAATACTTCCTTGCTATCAGAATACATCAAATAAAAGCCTATTTCAATATCGCCTTTTGGGTAAGTAGTTTCTTGATCACGCTCAAACAGAACGTGTTCGGATACATGGTTATTACACATTCCGAGAATAAGTGTATTAGAGGATGCGTCCATATCCATATACCATCGTACAGGAGTCCCCTTCTGCATAATATCCAAATCGGGGATAAGAATAAGAGTTTGATGATCGTCTGCTACGATAAGGGCAGGAGAACGGAATACATGTTGATCGATGACATTTCTATCAGTAGGAGTAAGATGTGGCGCCCAATGGAATGAAGGTAAAAAATCCGGCTTTACCGCTATACGCCAATCACCTTGTTGAACAAAGTTTTTAAGCGAAAAAGAAAGGTTTATGTACAAAGTGTTGTTATCTATCACTTTCACATGGCTTTTTCCTCTCTCAATTCCTAATAAATCATACTGTATAATATCAATAGCTTTACTAAAATTCTTCGGAAAAACACCCTTATTCAACTCAATTCTCTCTTGTGCATCCCAATGCTCTTGAGCAAAGATGCCTATGTTGGACATTATCATCCAAACAAAAGTTATAATTAATGTGCGTGTGTTCATGATATTATATTTATCAATATAATTAAAACTCTCCCATATCAGCCAATTCAGCCTTCATTAAAAAAACATTATAAGGCATCCACATTGACATCGTAAAATATAAATTATCACCAGTTACCGACAACGGATGAATGTAAGAACCATACAATTGGGCATACTCTCTACCATTAGCAAGCTCATAGGGTTCACTCCATGGGCCAGTTATGTCTTCTGCCGTACGCATAGTTATATTATATCTATCTGCATTGAAATAAGCAATTATCCATTTCTTATGTGTTTCATTATATATAAAAGAAAGTTCACCAACCTTATCTTCTATTAATACTGTTGCCTCATTTTCATTGCCTTTTATCCATTGATTAGTAGAAGCATTCCAATATTCATAAGCTGTCTTATTCTCAATATCTGTTTCATGAAATCGTGCTAATTTAGCATTGCTATCCCTCCCCGTTTGAGTACCTATCATATAAACATATCCATCTTTCTTAAAGTACCCTACCTGACCAAAAAAACTATAAGATGAGAAGGTTATATCTTTACATTTAGCCCATGTCAAACCATTATCAGCCGACTTATATATTCCCGAATAATTTGTAACCCATCCTGTCCAATTTCTCATATTAAAATAATGCACATAATCTATTCCATTAGCACGAATAGCAGCTGTTGGGATAGAAGTCCAATCACCATTACCTGACGAATATATTATCTCGCGGGCATACCCTTTATCATCAGTAACCATATTGCTGAATGACAATCCATCTTCTAAATCATTATCCTCCGAGAAAGCCAGCACATTACTACGCCAACTCCCTCCGTTAGGTCCAGGATTAGCCGGATTAGGCTTAAAGTCATACCCAAAAGTATCACCAAAGAAAATTCCATATTTTCCGGGCTGCATCTCCCAAATAATGCCAAGATCTGTTCCTCCTACATTCCATTTTGTCGCAGTATTATTAGGACTTGGAAAGTTTTCTCCATTTATTATACTCCCTGTAACACGAGCTATACGAGTAACATTACGAATAAAAAAACCCCAACGGTTATCCACATTCAAAGAGAGCTCTTTCGACATATTACCATCTTTGTAAAAGGCAGCCAATACTAGCCGAAAATTCTGTGGATCTGTTTTTTGGATGGTATAATTGAAAATATAATCAGACGTAAGTTCGCTTTGATTTATCTTAGCTGAATAGCTGTCACCTACACTCTTTCTAACCAGCAAATAATCTATGGCATCAATATCCTTAAAATTCAATGTTGTTGATACAATTTTTGTATCCTTATTTGGAATCAAATAAGTATCCAAAGGTATAATTTCATCAATAGGAATATAAGTTTCAGTTTCTTGTTCAGAAGTACAAGAAACGAATAAAAGTATAAACGAAGAGAATGCTATAAATAATATGTTTTTCATGTCTATTGATTCATTTTTCAATTTATCGTAACCCCCCGATGCAGCAGTTGCAAGAGGCAAATTATCCCCTGCATACACTGCAAATGATAGCATTGATGCCAATGCTATGAAACCATTCCTCTTAAAAGAAATCCTCATAATACTTTGATTTAATAGTTAATAAAAAAACAACGTAATTTTAAATATTGGGTATACCCAATTTTACCATCTTGGAATTTCCAAATCGTCCTTGCTCGGCAAAGCCGGGAATTTGGCATGCGGCTCGGCCTGGTACCAGAAAGTGGTCGACGAGATATCCGACTTCTGGTTGTTGTAGCGTCCGTCATGACGCCATCCCAAATCCTGTATCGTGACTTTCAGGTCCTTGTCGAAGCGTACCGGGTCAAGGATATGCCAGCGGTACAGCCCGAAAGCGGTCACCGCACGGTACAGCCCGTCGGGACGGATTACCTGGTGCATACCGGCATAAGGGGTGGTGAACTCCTGGTACTGGTGCGTCTTCTGGTTCTCGAAATTGTACGAACCGCAGAAGTAGTCCTCAGCCCCGGTTCCGCAGATAGTCGGATATTCCTTGTCACCGTCCATGTAGAACTTGATTTCCCCTTCACCCCACCAGCAGTTGTCGTTTACACGCCACGCCAGGTAGGTACCCACGTACTGTCCCTTGCCCTTCACACCGTCAATCAGCGTGTGCAGTGACCCCTGGGTCGGGTTGGAGCGGCGGAACTGCGCGTGGAAGTAGGCCTCGTCCTCAGGAACTTCTGTCAGGGTGTAGTTGATTTGGTAGTACAGACGCATCTCCTCGGCAGTGTTGATGTTCTCCAGCGTGATACGGGCTTTCTTGCGGAAAGGCATCTTCCAGTAGCAGTTGAAGGCGCTGCCCGGATTCACGCAGACGGCCAGTGAGGATAGCTGTGCATATTCATTGTATGCGCTGCAGAAGAAGTCACCCACCGGACATTCGACGGAAGGCTCCTTCTCGTCGTCCCAGTACATTCTCAGGATGGAGAAGCGCCAGTTCCCGGTCGGTGTCATCCAGATCTGCTGGATGGCTCCCGGACCCTCGATTTCCGCAATCGTGATTGTCTCTCCCGGTTTCACGATGATGAAGGGGTTTACCTTCCAACCCTTGCCCAGGTCCTTGGCCGCATGGTGGGCGTTGGCCACATTCCGCTGGTCCTTGTCCCTGACCGGGTCGGCCATGCCGCCCTTGCCCTTCTCGCCCGTGAAGTTCTCGGGGCTAATGGAACGTGTCTTCGCATCGGACAGTCTTGACAGGTTACCCATGTTCATGTCCAGACCGTTGAACGGGTAGTTGCTTTGGGCGTAAACACTCACGGTGACCATGCATAAGGCCGCTAAAATTAATGATTTGATTCTCATGTTTTAAATAGATTAATGGTTTGTATACTTAGTTAATGGTTTCAGCAAGTTTTGCCAGTTCAAGATATTTCTTGTATAGTTTTTCGTAGATGAGGGCTCTTTTCTCATCCGGCCGGTATTCAGCCTCGATGTCCGACCCCATATGCCTTGTCGCCTCATTGATATCCTTGTACACCCCTGCGGCAACTGCCGCGAACATTGCCGCTCCCAAGGCACAGGTCTGTTCCGAGCGGACCACACGGATAGGCATGTCCAGCACGTCTGCCAGCGTCTGCATCACGAAGGGCGCCTTCTTGCTGATACCTCCGATGGCATTGACCGAATCAATGCGCAGCCCCTGGCCCTTCATATGCTCCACAATACGGCGGGAACCGAAGGCGGTGGCTTCCACCAGCGCACGGAATATTTCCGGGGCGCTGGTACCCAGCGTGAGTCCCGCAACGGCACCCTTCACGTTCTGGTTCGCATCGGGGGTACGGCGGCCGTTCATCCAGTCCAGGGCGACAACACCGTCCTCGGAGGGTTCCATGTCCTGGGCCTCACGGGTGAGTTCCACCAGCATGCCGTCCAGAACTTTCTGCCTGGCCTCCCCTCCGGGGATATCTTTCAGTGTCCATGCCAGCATCTTCCTGAACCAGGCGTAGATGTCTCCGAAAGCCGACTGTCCGGCTTCGAAACCGATGAATCCCGGAAGCACCGAACCGTCCACCTGGCCGCAGATTCCCTTGATACAGCGTCCGCCTACCTCGTCTTTGCCGGCAACCATGATGTCGCAGGTGGATGTTCCCATGATACGTGTCAGTATCCCCGGGACGACGGATGCGCCTACGGCTCCCATATGGGCGTCCAACGCCCCCACGGCCACGGCGATTCCTTGGGGAAGTCCAAGCCTGTCTGCCCACTCGGGTGTCAGTTCCCCTGCCTTGGTGTCGCTGGTGTGGGTTTCTGTGAACAGATGGGGGAGCATTTCCTTCAAGGCCGGATTAAGTTCTTCGAGAACTTCGCCGGAAGGAAGACCCCAACTGGCATGCCACATTGCTTTATGTCCAGCAGCACAACGGCTACGAAAGATCTGTTCCGGAATAGTATTACCAGTTACTAATCCGGTCATCCAATCACAATGTTCTACCCAAGCATAAGCAACATCCTTTATAGCGACGTTTGTGTTAATAATATGTAAAACCTTTGACCATACCCATTCTGATGAATAAGTACCACCTTCATAAAGCAAATAATCAAGGTTGCGTTGATTGATCAGTGCGTTGATTTGCTCAGCTTCTCGAACAGCTGTATGATCTTTCCAAAGAATAAACATAGCATCCGGTTCTTCTGCAAATTCAGGGCGCAAAGCTAATGGCATTCCTGCCTTATCGGTTAAAGCAGGAGTACTACCAGTTGTGTCAAAACATAATCCGCAAATAGAAGTAATTTCTTCTTCCTTCAAATCAGATAAAGCTATATGTACAGCCTCTGTCATGGATTCAATATAATCCAATGGATGTTGGCGATAACGATTGTTGTGTGCATCGCAGTAAAGTCCCGCTTTCCAACGGGGGTAAAAACTTACCCCCGTAGCCATTTCACGGCCAGTATATGTATCCACTACCAGTGCACGACAAGAATCCGTACCAAAATCAAGACCGATAACGTATTTCTTGTTTGATTCCATAGTCTAAAGCATTATTTGGTTGTCAATTCTTGTTTTCTTGCAATGAAGAACCCATAATAGGCAATCACTGCAAAAGCAACGGCCGGTACAACATATGCAGCCATAATACTACCCGTCTGGTCGGAGACAATACCCTGAATTTGGGTCAGAACGGCAGCACCGGCAATAGCCATTACCATGAATGAACCTCCAATCTTAGTATCATCCCCCAAACCTGTAAGACCAAAACCATAAATGGTCGGGAACATCAATGACATACAACCAGAAATGCCCATCAGGCAATAGACGCCGAAACTGCCCTTGCCGAACATGGCACCCAAACAACACATTACAGCAAGAAGCGCAAGTCCTATCAAGAGTTTATAAGCTTTCACATATTTCATCATGGCAGTACATACGAATCTCATTACTACAAAGAGAATAAGTGACATGATATAGTAAGTAGCTGCAGCCTGTTCTGCTGTACGTGGCAGCAAATCATTCAATCCAAGCCATTCACAACAATTATAGAATGCGGCAGCTACCGGTTCCACTCCCCGTAATGCATTTACAACAGCATCTGCAGAAGCAGAATCTCCTAAAGAAGCCAATACACCGTCAAAATTCAGCTGTACCATAGCATAACGGATCACGAATGACCATACGGCTATCTGTGCACCAATATTGAAAAATTGTGCTATTACACCCCATACATAATTCTTATTCTTTATAAGACGACGAAGAGTGGCACCAAACTCTATTTTTTCACCTTTTTCACTAAGATTAGGCATTTTGGTAAGCCGAATAGCAAGTAAGAGCACCAACATCACCAGACCAAGTACCACATAAGCAGTAGTAACAGCATTCAATTCCTGCCCCTGGATGGCGGCCAGCTCCTCAGCCGGAAGTTGGGCACGCTCTGTCGCTGTCATTCCATTCAGTTGTGAGAGGATGAAAATCTGACTGATCACCACTCCCGTAATCGCTCCGAACGGATTGAAGGCCTGAGACAGATTCAAACGGCGTGTCGCGGTACTTTCAGGACCGATTGCCAATACATAAGAATTAGTAGACGTCTCCAGAACTGAAAGTCCGGCAAAGAGAACAAAGATTGCCAGCAGATACATAAAGAAGCTGAAATCAACATTCACTCCCGAGCTAAGCATGGCAGGATAGAACAGTAAAGCCCCAAATGCATATAGACCAAGCCCCAGCATCACGCCTGATTTATAAGTGTATTTCTTGATAAACAAGGCACCGGGAACAGCACAACATCCATATCCCAACAAATAGCACACTACCTGTATCCAAGCTGTTTTTGAATCACTCATACTCATGATGCGCTTGAAAGCTGCAAGCATAGTATCTGTCAGATTATTCGGCACAGCCCAGGCAAAGAAAAGAGTAGTGAGCAGAATGAATGGGAAGAGGATTCCTTTCGGTATTATTTTATTTGATTCCATACGAATTCTCCATTATATAGTTACCCTATTGAAACTTTGTTTTTATTACATTCAAATCCGCTCCAAATAAATCTTGCACGATAGGAACCAATTGTTCATCCTTACCTTGTATATGAATCACCTTTTGCGTATGGACCAATGAGGCACCGGGAGCCAGCTCCGCACCAGGAGAAGACGTTTCAATTTCATAGAAAGGTCCCATTATAGAACCGTCTTCTACCGGACCGTCATTATAAGAGTTGATTACATCGCCGGCAAACGGATCTTCCTGAGGTCCCCATTGGCCATTTACGTAGACTGAAGGAGTTTCGGGAAGACTACACCACAGGATTGTGAGTACGCCTTTCGACGAATCATAACTTCCGCAAATATCCGTTGCCCGTGAAGCCGGCAATCCCAGCTTGGAACGATAGAGCCCGTCAATCTTGAAATAGCATTTTCCTTTATCAGCCTATCCGCCGGTATCTTACCGAAATATTCATCATTCACAATTGTTCCTTCCGCATCTTGCTTATAAGGAATGAATACAGTAGTGGTCGGTGTAGGATTAAAACAGCCGAGCATCCACACAGATACAAGACCACCCTCTTTTGTCCATGCCTTGTCACCTGTATTGGTAATCTTATTCTCACTCTTGTAAGCTACAATTTTCATATCATTTGTAAGCTGGATATTAAAATCGGCAGCCACTTCACCAGCATCCATCAACGATACAGTACGGTCAATATTCATATCAAAAGTAGTACCGGAAGCATTTGTCAAACGAGTATCTTTCACAAAACGGATACTACTGTTGTCTTGCGACTTTATGTCAAAAGCTTCAGTATCAAGTACCGGAGGAACTATCCAATTATCATAAACCTGCTCTTGTCCTTCCTTAAAATAAAGTGAGAACGGACCACCTTCCGGACCAAGCCAGAAGCGTTCCTCACCTCCTACCGGATTAAATTGAGAACTGACTTTGCCTTCATTTATGAAACGATAATTAATCCAGCCGTAACTATCACCTTCATCGCCGGAAGCAGAAGTAGTCATTACACGGCCTTGCCATGCAGGAATAACCATCACTTTAGAATTCCCATCAGCAGATACCAATTCAGTATATTCAATGCCGTGGTCCTTTAAGAACTGGGCATCATAAGCATAACTTCCCATCTTGATTTCTTTTTGTCCGCCGCATGATACAAGTATTGCAGTTGCACCTACCAGCAGAGTGTTTTTCAGTTTGGTTGATTTCAACATAACGCCTGTTTCCTTTATTTATAGAGAGGTCCATAATTCTTGCAAGCTCTATAGTCACTGCCTTCCATATCCTCGCCAAAAGCGGTCCATGCACTGGGACGGAAAATATTTTCCTCAGAAACATTGTGCATGCATACCGGGATACGAAGCATGGAAGCCAGAGTAATCAAGTCAGCACCGATATGACCATAACTGATAGCGCCATGATTAGCCCCCCAGTTATTCATAACAGTATATACATCACGGAAATACCCCTTACCTGTCAGACGTGGAGCGAAGAAAGTGGAAGGCCATGTACGGTCAGTACGTTCATTGATAGCCTTGAAAACATCCTTATCCAAATTTACTGTCCAGCCTTCGGCAATCTGCAATACCGGACCTTGACCTTTTACGAGATTCAAACGGCACATTGTTACCGGCATTTCACCACGAGTCAGGAACTGGGAAGAATAACCACCGCCACGCATATATTCGCGACTGGCCGGATGCCACTTGGTTACAGAAAGACAAGCTTCCACTTCCTCTTCCGTAATTTCCCAGAAAGGCTTCATTACCGGTTTATTGTCACGTGTCTGACAGCCTGTTCCATCAAGCGTACAAGAACCGGAGTTGATCAGGTGAATGAAACCGTTTGCCGCCTTACCTTCCAATTTCTTACCCGTTACCCGTTCTATGGCATTCGGACTCCAATAAGTACGCACATCCGCAAATATCTGTGCAGTATTGGTCAATAGATGATTGAAGAGCATTGAAGTACAATTCAACGTATCATTTTCCGTAGCGAAAGTAAATGCTTCACGGATACCGTTCCAATCGAAAGAAGTATTCAGTATAGCTTCTGAAAAATCACCGTCAGGCTTATAATCCGTCCACTGGCGCTGTCCCTGGAAACCCGCAGCAATCGCATTGTGTCCCATTGACTCTTCCTTGAACCCCATTTCAGCCAATTTGGGATTGCCAATCATCATATCACGGAAAATAAGAGTCATTTTTACCACGTATTCCCAACGGGCATCTTTCTCTTCACGGGAATATACCAGATGTTCCGGATTAAAGTCTGTCCCTTCATTACTCTTGCAATACTTTTCTGTCCATGCCATGGCACGTGCGAACTCTTCATGGTCATAAATGCCCAACTGGACACGACGTTCTATCTCACTGGCATCCACATACTCATTACGCATGCCCAAATACTCTTGGAAGAAATCAGGATTGGGAATAGAGCCTGCAATGCCCATGGATACACTGCCGATTGAAAGATAGGATTTCCCCTTCATTGTAGCCACAGCTATACCTGCACGGGCAAAACGCAACAATTTTTCCTGTACATCTTCCGGTATCTCCATATTGGTCACCTCCTGTACATCACGTCCGTAAATGCCAAAAGTAGGCAATCCCTTCTGTGTATGGCTTGCCAATGCTGAAGCCAGGTAAACCGCACCCGGACGTTCTGTACCATTAAAGCCCCAGATGGCTTTTGGCATTTCTCCGTCCATATCAATAGTTTCGAATCCATAACACCAGCAAGGAGTTACAGAAAGTACAACACCGACTCCACTATTACGGAATTTTTCAGCCGCCATGGCAGCTTCAGCCACTCCACCAATAGTTGTATCTGCAATGACGCACTCTACGGAAGTGCCGTCACTATGACGTAAGACAGAAGAATAAAGCTCGGCCACTTTATGGGCCATGGCCATAGTCATATCCTCCAATGACTCACGGATACCTCCACGACGACCGTCAATAATAGGTCTGATACCAATTTTCGGCTTTCCACCGATTAATCTTGAATTTCTCATGGTTCAACTGATTTTATTGAGATTAATATAAAAATTAACTAAATCGATTAAGCTATCATGTAAAAAAAACAGCTCTCCTAAGGAGCCATTTCAATAAATTCTCCCTCGGCAAGCACAGACTGCACTGTATTACCGTTAATAATGATATCTATCAGTATTTCAAGTGCTTTCTGTACTAAAACATCTATAGGCTGCTGAATATAGGATATAGGGGCATCAAAAAAGTCAAATACCGGATTACCGTCAAAACCCACTAAACCTATTTTACCAATAATTCCCTCTCCCATGTCCTTTATTGTATATAAACAAGCCAATGAAATCATGTTGGTGGCAAAAAGAAAAGCGTCTACACCGCCATCAATCATTTTAGGCAACAAACGGTCTGCGGACTTTCTGGGAGCATCCTGCCTCAAAAAGACCACGTTAGCCAAGTTTCTCTTACCGGCTTCATCCATAGCCTTTTTATAACCACGGATACGCTCTTTCATATGGATAAGGTTGACATCATAAGCCACCATACAAGGAGCGTTATAGCCTGCATTCAAAAGATGTTTGGTTGATATATAGGAAGCATTGAAGTTA
>OHIR01001497.1_pt1 | contig 10364 bp, 6 predicted proteins | sample 1568301 | NCBI WGS metagenome assembly OHIR01 (sample SAMEA3879539, study PRJEB24766) | human gut metagenome | biome: human-associated habitat; feature: feces | place: USA | collected 1985/1987
GGCTCGCCAACCTTTACGGGCTGGAAACGACGCTCCAAAGCGGCATCTTTTTCAACATATTTTTTTATATAATAATCAACCATTTTCCCATTCCACATAATTACCTAATTCATTCCTTTTGCTTTTTATATCTTCATATTGCCTTAAAAAAATATATTTTTAAATATTTTTAATAGTGCAAAATACATAAAATGGTCGAAATTGCACATTATGTGTGCGGTTATGCAAACTATATCAAAAAACGGGATGCTATAATTGGTTCATAAGCAATTCGGAAAAGAGAATACGCTTAATAAAAGGAGGACACATTCATGAAGAAAAAATTACTTGCAGTATTACTGACAGGCGTTATGGCAGCGTCTTTCGCAGGAACAGCCACAGTTGTTTCCGCTGATTCCGGAGATGACAATACATTAACCGTATGGGCATGGGACCAGAACTTCAATATCAAATCTATGCAGATGGCTGGTGAGCAGTATGCAAAAGATCACGAAGGATTCGCAGTAGACGTTATCGAAACATCTTCTGATGACTGCCAGACAAAACTTACAACAGCAGCTAACGCTGGTGACTACAGCACACTTCCGGACATCGTTCTGATGCAGGACAACAGCTATCAGAAATATCTGAAGAGCTATCCGGACGCTTTCACAGATCTCAAAGATATGGATATCAACTGGGATGATTTCGGAAAACTGAAACAGTCCTACTCCATGGTAGATGACACACATTATGGTGTTCCGTTTGATAACGGCGCTGTTATTGCATGCTATCGTACAGATATCCTTGAAGAAGCTGGATATACACTGGATGATCTGACAGACATCACATGGTCCAAATTCATGGAAATCGGTAAAGACCTTCATGAAAAAACAGGTAAATACCTCCTTACAAGCGAAGCTACAGGCGGCGATACTCTGATGATGATGATGCAGTCCTGCGGAGCTAACTTCGTAAACGAAGATGGCGAAGCTTACATCGTAGGCAATGAAGTTGCAGAGAAATGCATCAATCTTTATGTAGATCTGGTTAAGAATGACGTTGTTAAACTTGTAAATAACTGGGATGAATATATTGCTACTATTACAGGCGGTGAGGCAGCAGGTATTGTAAATGGTAACTGGATCACAGCTACTCTGATGTCTACAGAAGATCAGAAGGGTCTGTGGCAGATCACAACAATGCCTAAAGTAGACGATGTTGATACAGCTACAAACTATGCAAACAACGGTGGATCTTCCTGGTATGTTACCGCAAACTGCCAGAACAAAGATCTTGCAGAAGATTTCTTAAAGAGCACTTTTGGTTCCAGTACAGATTTCTATGATGCAATCCTTCCACAGACCGGTGCGATTGCCTGCTACTTACCAGCCGGAGAATCGGATGTATACAACGAGCCAAACGAGTTCTTCAACGATCAGCCGATTTACTCCACGATCGTAGAATACTCTTCCCATATTCCGGAGTTTACAAAGACTCCGTATCACTATGAGGCAAGAGAGTGCATCAACACAGCAGTTGTCAATATCGTAAATGGAACAGCTAAGGCTGATGCATTACAGGAAGCACAAGATACCTTACAGTTTAAGATGACGGAGTAATCCGGTACATAAAAAAGAATGACAAGTTTGTATAGCGGGGGGCGACCTCCGCTATATGTGAAAATGACCAGAAATGCGAAAGGGGGAATTTGTTGTGAATTCCAAGAAAAAAGGGATGTCACTTATTGCAAAACAAAGAGCGGCAGGATGGACATTTCTAGCACCGGCATCGATTCTGATTGCGATCATGAGTTTTTATCCGATGGTGCGGGCATTTATCATTTCCCTGCAAAAGGGAACGGGTGCCAATATGCGCTTTACTGGATTTTCCAATTATCAGAGAATCCTTGTTGATAAGGTGTTCCAGCAGTCCATCGGCAACACATTTTTCTACCTGATTATCCAGGTGCCAATCATGCTTATACTTGCAATTCTGCTGGCACAGTTATTAAACAACAAACATTTAAAATTGCGGGGATTGTTCCGAACCTGTGTCTTCCTCCCATGTGCGACTTCACTGGTTTCCTATTCGTTGATCTTCCGTTCGATGTTTGCAACAGACGGACTGATTAACAGTATCCTCATGAAACTTGGTATCTTACATTCCGGCTATAATTTCCTGGGTCATTCCGGAAGTGCCAAAGCGGTCATTATCCTTGCTTTGATTTGGAGATGGACTGGTTATAACATGGTTTTTTATCTGGCTGGTTTACAGAATATCGAGTATTCCGTATACGAAGCCGCCAAGATCGACGGTGCAAACGGCTGGAAAACATTCTGGAGGATCACCGTACCGCTGTTAAAACCGACGATCATCATGACCTTTATCATGTCAATCAATGGTACGTTGCAGTTGTTCGATGAGTCCGTCAACCTGACAAAGGGTGGACCTGCCAATACGACTATTACCATGTCACACTATGTATACAACACATGTTTTATCAATGTGCCAAACTTTGGATATGCGGCAGCCATGTCATTTTTGATCTTTATCATGGTAGCGATCCTTGCATTTATCAACTTGAAAGTAGGTGATACGCGTGACTAAGCAGAAAAGCAAATCAATGATCCAGAGAAGATTGATCCCGACGTATATCTTTCTGGGGATCGTGTCCTTTATTTCCGTATTCCCGCTGTATTGGATGATTTCCGCAGCCACGAATACATCCACGGACGTATCCCGTGGTCGCCTGCTTCCGGGTACGCACTTTATGGAGAACTTTAAGAACTTAATGTCCCAGCAGCCACTGTGGAGAGCCCTCGGGAATTCGTTCCTGTATGCGATCCTTACGACGGTGCTGTGTCTCTTGGTCTGCTCCATCGCCGGTTATGGTTTTGAGATCTACCATGACAAATGGAAAGACCGCCTGTTTTCCATCCTGCTTCTTGCCATGATGATACCACAGGTTGCAACAATGGTTCCGTTGTTTCAGATGTTTTCCAAGGCAAAGCTGTTAAATACAGCGGTTGGATTTATGCTTCCGATCATATCCACACCGTTTATGATCATGATGTTCCGCCAGAATGCCCGTGCATTTCCGGTTGACATCATCGAAGCTGCGCGTATTGATGGATTAAGCGAGGTACAGATTTTCTTCCGGATGTTTATCCCGACGATGAAATCGACCTATGCGGCAGCCGCTGTTATCACATTCATGAATGCATGGAATGCATACTTATGGCCAAAGGTAATCATGTCCGATAACCGTGCGATGACTATGCCAATGCTCATTGCCAACCTGATTACCGGATACAAGACGGATTACGGTATGCTCATGTGTGGTGTATTGTTCTGCTCAATCCCGACGATGATCGTATTCTTCGTATTACAGAAGCAGTTTGCAGAAGGTATCACCGGAGCGGTTAAATAAAAATGGTAAAAAATGTCTTCCTTTTTGGAGGGCATTTTTTACCATAACAGGAAAGGGGTATATGCCTATGAATACATTTGATTATAAGAAAGTAAAAGATCCTCAGTATTTTCGTGATGCGCGCATGGATGCGCATTCTGACCACATATATTACCGGACGAAAGAGGAGGCAGAAGAGAAACAGAGTTCCTACCGCGTCAGTTTAAACGGGCTGTGGAAGTTCCACTATGCAAAAAACTATGCCGACGTAGTTGCCGGATTTGAGAAGGAAGACTACTGCTGTGTAGGTTGGGATGACATCAAGGTTCCGGCTCATATCCAGATGGAGGGTTACGATGTGCCGCAGTACGCTAACGTGCAGTATCCGTGGGAAGGCCATGAGGACATCCATCCGGGCGAGATCCCGGAGCAGTTTAACCCGGTGGCAAGCTATGTCAAATATTTTACCGTGCCGAAGCAGATGCAGGGGAAGCGGCTCTTTGTCTCGTTTCAGGGCGCGGAGAGCGGACTTGCAGTCTGGTTAAACGGCACATTCATCGGTTACAGCGAGGATTCGTTTACTCCGTCTGAGTTTGAACTGACCGATGCGGTAAAAGACGGGGAAAACAAACTGGCGGTACAGGTGTTTAAGTGGACAGCGAGCAGCTGGTGCGAGGATCAGGATTTCTTCCGGTTTTCCGGAATCTACCGCGATGTATACCTGTATACTGTGCCGGAAGTACATGCCTATGATGTAAAGGTGCGGGCACTGCCGGATGCAGCACTTACCGCTGCCGAACTGGCACTGACTTTACAGATGTGGGGAAGCGGCAAGGTGAAAGTCGTCCTCAAAAAAGACGGACAGACTGTGCTGGAAGACGAATCGGCTGTTACCGAAGGGGAACAGATCCTGACCTGGAACGTGGAGCGGCCTGTTTTGTGGAGCGCGGAAGACCCGCAGCTTTATGACCTTACGGTTGAAGTCTGCGATGGCGCGGGAACTTTACAGGAAGTGATCCCGCAGCGCGTCGGGTTCCGCCGGTTTGAGATGAAGGACGGTATTATGACATTAAACGGAAGGCGGATCGTCTTTAAGGGCGTGAACCGCCACGAGTTCAGTTCCGTCAGCGGACGGCATGTGTCGGAGGAAGAGCTGCGCAAGGATCTTCGCACGATGAAGCAGAATAACATCAACGCGATCCGTACCTGCCATTACCCGGATGCGTCTAAGATTTATGAACTCTGTGATGAGTATGGCATTTACATGATTGATGAGACAAATCTGGAATCGCACGGTTCCTGGGATGTGGCAGAGTTTACGAAGGACGATACCTATATCGTGCCGCACAACAAACCGGAGTGGCTTGCGATGATGCTTGACCGTGCCAATTCGATGTACCAGCGTGACAAAAACCATCCGGCGATCCTGATCTGGTCGTGTGGCAATGAGTCTTACGGCGGCAAGGACATCTATGAAATGTCCTGTCTGTTCCACCGTCTGGATGATACCCGTCTCGTTCATTACGAGGGGCTGTTCCACGACAGAAGTTACAACGATACGAGTGATATGGAAAGTCAGATGTACCCATCGGTGGAGAGCATCAAAGAATTTTTGGCAAAGGATTCGAGCAAGCCGTTTATCTGCTGCGAGTACACGCATGCAATGGGCAATTCCTGTGGTGCGATGCACAAATATACGGATCTGACCGACACGGAACCGAAGTATCAGGGCGGCTTTATTTGGGATTACATCGATCAGTCGATCTACAAAAAAGACCGCTACGGCGAGGAGTTTCAAGCATACGGCGGGGATTTTGGCGAACGTCCAACCGACTATAACTTTAGTGGAAACGGTATTGTCTACGGTGGAAACCGCGATGTGTCACCAAAAATGCAGGAAGTCAAATTCAATTACCAGAACATCACGGCGGAAGTGACTGCGGAGTCCGTAACGGTCAAAAATAAAAACCTGTTTGTCAACACCGACCGCTTTGCGTGTGTTGTGACCGTTGCAAAAGACGGAAAGGAGATCCGCCGGGCAGACTTACCGACGGCTGTGGAGCCGCTCTCGGAACAGACCTATCCACTGCCGTTTGCAAAAGAGACAAAGGCAGGCGAATACACCGTGACCGTCTCCTTCCATCTGAAAGCGGACACTGTCTGGGCAAAGGCAGGGCATGAGGTGGCTTTCGGGCAGTATGTCTATCCGGTTGCGGGTGAGGCAGAAACATGCACAGACAAGATCAAAGTGATCCACAGCACACACAACATCGGTGTAGAGGGTGCGCATTTTTCCGTCCTGTTTTCCGTATTAAACGGTGGGCTGGTTTCCTACAAATATGCGGGAAAAGAGATGATCGAAAAAATCCCGATGCCAAACTTCTGGAGAGCGCCGGTGGACAATGACAACGGCAGCATGGCGCCGGGACGCTACGCACAGTGGAAGATCGCCAGCATGTACATCAGTCACAGAAATGGCGGCATGTTCGACAATGTGCCGACAACCGTGGAAGAGACAGAACACAGCGTGACCATCACATACACCTATTACATGCCGACCACTCCGGCAGCAAAATGTCAGGTTGCATATACCGTATTTGGTGATGGAACCGTCGAGACAAAGCTTACTTATGATCCAGTGGAAGGACTGCCGGATATGCCGGAATTTGGCATGATGTTCAAATTAAATGCCGATTATGACAATGTTGAGTGGTATGGTTATGGACCAGAGGAAACTTATGCAGACCGCAGACATGGGGCAAAACTTGGCATTTACAAAAATAAGGCAGCAGACAATATGGCAAAATACTTAGTTCCGCAGGAGTGCGGCAATAAAGTCGGTGTGCGATATGCAAAAGTGACCGACTATAAAGGAAGAGGACTGTTATTCTCCGGGGACGAGCTGAGTTTCTCTGCACTTCCATATACGCCGCATGAACTGGAAAATGCAGCACATCCGTATGAACTGCCACAGGTACATTATACTGTCGTGCGTGTCGCACTGGCGCAGATGGGTGTCGGCGGTGACGACAGCTGGGGTGCATGGGTACACCCGGAATACAATATTGATGTGACAAAACCACTGGAATTTACATTCCGCTTCCGTGGAATATAAGGCAGGCAATTGAAAGAAGAGGATGAGGAGTTTCGCAATTATCCAGGAATATAAGGGTACAAGAGGAGAGACAAAATGAAATTTGTAAAAGGAATGGATTTATCCACTTTATTGGAATTAGAGAAATGTGGCGCAAGATACTACGTTGACGGAACAGAAATGGATATTCTGGACATTATGAAAAAGTATGATGTCGATACGATCCGTATCCGTCTCTGGAATGATCCGTGGTCGGAAAATGGCGAATCTTATGGCGCAGGAGAGAATGATTTAAAAACAACACTTGCGATCGCAAAGAAAGTGACAGACGCAGGACTGGGTGTGTTATTGAATTTCCATTACAGTGATTTCTGGGCTGATCCGGGAAAACAGATCAAACCAAAAGCATGGAAAGACTATAGCGTGGAACAGTTAGAGCAGGCAGTGTATGATTTTACCGTGGATACCATGAAAGTTTTTAAAGAGAATGGAATTAATACCACGATGGTGCAGGTTGGAAACGAGCTTTCTAACGGTCTGTTATGGCCGGAGGGAAAAGTGCCAAATTACGATAACATTGCAAAATTTGTCAATGCAGGGATCCGAGGTGTCCGTGCAGTGGACAAAGATGTACCGGTCATGCTTCATCTTGACAATGGCGGTAACAATGCGCTTTACCGTGAATGGTTTGACAATTTTACAAAACGCGGTGAGGACTTTGAACTGATCGGTCTGTCTTATTATCCGTTCTGGCATGGTTCTCTTCAGATGTTAAATGACAACATGAATGATATTGCCAAGCGCTACGGCAAAGATCTGATCGTGGCAGAAGTCTCCATGGGATATACGATGGACGACTACAAGGATTATGAGAAACTTGCCGATGAGGAGCGCAAGGGTTATGCGACGAAACCGGCGCTGGTTGAGAAAATCGAATACCCGATGACCGTACAGGGACAGTATGACTTTATGGAAGACTTCTTAAACCGCATCAGCCATATTGATGATGGAAAAGGGAAGGGCTTCTTCTACTGGGAGCCGGCATGGATCCCGGTTCCGGGTTCCGGCTGGGCAACGCCTGCTTCCTTAAAATACATACAGGATCCGGGACCGTGCGGCAACGAGTGGGCAAACCAGGCATTGTTTGATTATGAGGGCAATGCGCTGCCGACGTTAAAACTGATCCGTGATTTTAAGGCATAAAAAGTATTGCTGTCTGGAGATAAAAGAGTGTATAGAAAATCCTGCAATATTTATGTAAAAATGTTGCAGGATTTTTTGCACTTTGTTGCAGTTTGCGTTTCAGCCATTGCAAAGGAATTCGGATGCGTTATAATAGGATTATCAGAGAAAACGAAACAAATGCATCCTGCTTTTACGGGAAAGGAAAACAGACGGGATGACGTGGAACAAAATAAGAACAAATGATGTATTGTAAAAAGGAGGATTTAAGATGGTTTGGGAGAACGTACTGGCAAAGTTTAAAGAGTTATTTGGCGGCGAAGGAGAGATTGGTGTTTATTTTGCACCGGGACGTGTGAATATGATCGGAGAGCATACCGATTACAATGGCGGTCATGTATTTCCTTGTGCACTGACGATCGGTACTTATGGTGTGGCAAGAAAAAGAAATGATAAGAAGCTGCGTTTTTATTCCATGAACTTTGAGCAGCTTGGCGTGTTAGAGTCATCTGTAGAGAATTTAAAACCGGAGAAAGAAGCTGACTGGACCAACTATCCGAAGGGCGTGATGTGGGCATTCGGAGAGAAAGGCATGAAGGTAGAACAGGGTATGGATCTTGTATTATTCGGAAATATCCCGAATGGTTCCGGACTTTCTTCTTCCGCATCCGTAGAGGTTTTAACAGGATTTATCTTACGCGATATGTTTGGATTTGATGTGACAAATCAGGATCTTGCACTGATCGGTCAGTATTCGGAAAATAAATTCAACGGTGTCAACTGTGGTATCATGGATCAGTTTGCCATCGCAATGGGCAAAGCAGGCCATGCGATCTTCCTTGACACTGCAACTTTAAAATATGAGTATGCACCGATCAAACTGGAGAATGCAAAGATCGTGATTTCCTGCAGTAATAAAAAACGTGGACTGGGCGATTCCAAATACAATGAGCGCCGCAGTGAGTGTGAAAAAGCACTGGCAGAGTTACAGAAAGTTGTCTCCATCGACGCACTTGGAGATCTGACAGAGGTACAGTTTGAAGAACACAAAGATGCCATCAAAGAGGAAGTGTGTGTAAGACGTGCAAAACATGCAGTTTATGAGAATCAGAGAACGATCAAAGCAGTAGAGGCACTGAAAAATAATGATGTTGCCTTATTTGGAAAACTGATGAATGAATCCCACGTTTCTCTCCGCGATGATTATGAAGTAACCGGTATTGAGCTGGATACTTTGGTTGAGGAAGCATGGAAGATTGATGGTGTGATCGGCTCAAGAATGACAGGTGCGGGCTTTGGCGGATGTACGGTCAGCATCGTAAAAGATGAGGCTGTGGATACCTTTATCAAAGAAGTCGGTGCAGCTTATGAGAAGAAGATCGGATATGCAGCAGATTTCTATGTTGTTGAGATTGGTGACGGTCCAGTGAAATTAGCCTGATGAAAAGAAGTTTTTCATTTCTGAAAATAAGAGGCTCATTGAAAATAATATAGAGACTTAAAAATATATGTCTGGCAGAGTATTGCAAAGACACGTTAAACAGTGTAGAAGTGAGGAAGAATATGATACAGGAAAAGATTTTAGAGTTGACAGAATATGGTCTGGTGACAGGACTTGTTGCACCGGAAGATAAAAGATTTACTATCAATCGTCTGTTAGAACTTTTTCAATTAGATGAGTTAGAAGATGAAGTCGCTGCAGCATATGAAAAGAGAGAGCCGATGACACAGGAGACCGCTGAGGATGCCTTAGAGGGAATTCTCACAGAAATGCTTGACTATGCGGCAGAGCAGGGACTGATGCCGGAGGATACGATCACATACCGTGATCTGTTTGACACAAAGATCATGAGCATGCTGATGCCAAGACCAAGTGAAGTCATCACAAAATTCCGTGGACTTTACAATCATCAGTCCGCACAGGCGGCAACCGATTATTTTTACAAATTAAGCTGTGATTCGAACTATATCCGCAGATACCGTATTAAGAAGGATCTGAAATGGACTGCAGATACCGAGTTTGGTACCTTGGATATCACGATCAATTTATCAAAACCGGAAAAAGATCCGAAAGCAATCGCTGCAGCAAAACTTGCAAAACAGAGCGGTTACCCGAAATGCTTACTCTGCAAGGAAAATGAGGGATACGCAGGACGTGTGAACCATCCGGCAAGACAGAATCACAGAATCATCCCGGTAACGATTAATGGCAGTGACTGGTTTTTCCAGTACTCTCCGTATGTATATTACAATGAGCACTGCATTATATTCAACGGACAGCACACACCGATGAAAATTGAGCGTGCAACGTTCGGCAAACTGCTTGATTTCGTAGAGCAGTTCCCGCATTATTTTGTTGGTTCAAATGCAGATCTTCCGATCGTTGGCGGCTCTATTTTGAGCCATGATCATTTCCAGGGCGGTCATTATGAGTTCGCCATGGCAAAGGCACCGGTGGAGCGCGAGATCACTTTCAAAGGATATGAGGATGTAAAGGCAGGCATTGTAAAATGGCCGATGTCCGTTATCCGTATCAGCGCCGCAGACAAGGACCGTCTGATTGATCTGGCAGACAAGATTCTCCTCGCATGGAGAGGCTACACGGACGAGGCGGCATTCGTTTACGCCGAGACAGACGGCGAGCCGCACAATACAATCACACCGATCGCAAGACGGCGCGGCGATGCGTATGAGCTG
>OHIR01001499.1_pt1 | contig 10356 bp, 9 predicted proteins | sample 1568301 | NCBI WGS metagenome assembly OHIR01 (sample SAMEA3879539, study PRJEB24766) | human gut metagenome | biome: human-associated habitat; feature: feces | place: USA | collected 1985/1987
CATTTGCCTAATGCCAAACCTTTTGTTCTTGTGTCTAACATATATGTTTCAAAATCTTTTTCCAGATGTTTCTTTTGTAATTCTGCATACATTTTTTGTATATCTGGAATAATTACCTGATGATTCCATGGCATATAGATGTGCTCTTTTTTTCCTGTTTTTTCACCGGAACCTATATAGACTGGGGATAATACACATATTTTCACCCGGTAGTGTTTTAAATAATCCCTCATAATGATACCCCCATAAAAATCGGCTTTGCATATCGATACACAGGATGTTTTCCGCCTTCCGACACATCATAGATATCTCCGGCAAAACAATTTACAAAACAGGAACCTGCTGTAAATACATAAAGATCCTTCTTTTTTCTCCACTCCTCTGCATAATCTGAAGATGCCACAAATCCAGATCTTTTTTCTAACAGATAGGATGCATTTTCCATCGCATTTTCCAATTCCTCATCTGCAGGAAGTGCAACTGACAATAACATATATCTGTCCGATTTTTTCTGCAGACATTCTAAAAGCTGTTCCGGAATCTGCCCCTCATTGTATCTATATTTTCCAAGTCCACCTGATTTTTTTCCACCAATTCCTGTATAGGACAATGCTGTCAGCAATTTTTCCATAAGACATTTTTCATTTTCGCTTTGATACGCGGCAATGATATACAGGCCACATCCCTCTCCATAATAAAATGTTCCAACCCTGTACGGGAGAGTCTCCTCGCCGGTGCGGACAGCCGCCATCGTCTGCTGAAAATAATGTCCATAATGTTCCATCGGATCATTTGACAGATCCATTTTCCCATTCAGAAAATCGATCAAACATTCTACCGGAATAAACTTCATTTTTTTATATGCTTTTTTCTGCTTCGATTCCCCACGGTTTACCGGCTCCACATATATCATCGGTTTTGGAATCATATACTGCTGTCCAATATATGGAAATGCATCTGAAATTAACAGATTTCCTTTTTTCACAGCATCATATAACTGCTGCTGCAGATTCAGTTTTAAAGCCTCTATATAAAGTGCTGAAAATATCTGATCTGCCTTAAACGTGCAGGCACTTTCATTTAACATTCCGGTACCAAAATGAACACCTGTTTTAAATTCTAACTGATAGATCGTATATTCCATGTCCCGCCTCATTTCTTTTCTCTCTGTAGTCAAAAATCAATCCTGCAAAATTATTTTATTCCACTGCACTCATGATTTTCTGACACTGGGACAAAACATCTTCCGACACTTCCCCTATCACAGGTTCCACATGGATATCCATGATTTTGACACGTCCATAACCTCTTGATCCACTGCCGCCTAAATAATCATATTCTAAAAGTTTAAACCCGTCTTTTAATATTTCAAAATCATGAACCATTTCCGATTCATTCGTCACTTCATAAATCAACTGCATCGGAAATTTTGCGCCTCTTACCACACGTTCGATCTGTCTGGGGTTCGCTACTGCCGTTGTTCTTTGGATGCTGTTTTCAAATTTAACCTCTGTTGCACCTGTCAGCCCTGCATATTTTAATTCATCCATATTTTCAAGAAACATATCGTTAAACAGGATTTTACTAGTCTTTACCTGACCTTTTTTCGCACTTCCAAACAGACTTGTCAGACATACCGCATCGTCATCCGGTGTTTTCGCTACTGTCTGATTATATTTTTTTGCCAGAAGTGTCCTTAATTTTCCTTTTAAACTGCTACCCGGAATCATCGGCATATTCGTCCTTGCATCCCGGATGACAGGAGAATCTACTGCACCAATCGCAGAAAAAGCACTCGATCCGCCAATATGTAAACCCGTTATTGTCTCTAACACCCCACTGATTTTAACTTTTGCAAACATTATTTCATCCTCCCTCTACTCATCACGTCCACCATAAAATTTTCTATATGCAACCAAGGCTTCCATATACCGGCTGAATAAAATATACTGGTCTCTGCTGCCTTTGATCTCTTCTAAGTGCTCTAAAATTTTTGCTTTATCTACCAGTTTCTTTACCTTCGGTTCACGCCCTGCTTCATAGATAAAACGAATCTTCATATAGTTGATCCGTCCAATTATTTCCGCATTCAGTTTGTCACTCTGACTATTGACCACATCATTATAAATATCGGATGTCATGGCAAGCAGATTTCTGATCTTGGATGTTGTTACCGGACCAACCAGTCTCCCTTTCTGGTCTTTTTCACTGCACAGTTCCTTGATTGCCTGTTCTGCAATCCCCACATAATTTTCTTCTGTCAATTTCATTTAATCCTGCTCCTCTCTTTTGCGATTCAGATATACATACAGATAGATTGCCATGATCAGTTCTTTTCTATCCTGTTCTTTCCCGCTCCACTCGTACATCTTTTTTGAAAAACTCCGGTAAGCCGCCCGTTTTTCTTTATTTTCATGTTCCTGTGGTTCCATTCTCGATAACAGATAAACATATCTTGCAAAATTGATGTTGTTCCCACTTTCCCTTAACAATTCCATGAGATGATATAAAAATGCCATACCGTGTTCATCATTCTGATCAAAATAAGTCTTAAGCACACCTAACTTTTCTGTAACAACATTTTGTATAAATACATTCCATGGATAAGCATGTGTTTCATCAAACAGGGTAACTGCATTTTTTCCTTCCACATGTTTTGATCTGTCTTCAAGTCTTTCCACTTCTTTTGCCATAACATTCAGCGGATATTTTGCATCGTAAATACCAACACCTCCTGATATTGTCAGCGTTCCCTGTGTAAATTTTTCAAGCGCATTTCTGATATCCATAAAAGCTGCGATCACATCATTCCACGCTCCGGCTAAAAACACATCATCTCCACCAGAATATATAATTACCGCTTTTCGTTCCCCACTTCCACCAAAATTGTCTGCTGTTCCTTTCCGAAGTATCTCATTGATATAACATTTAAAAAATAAAGACAACTGTCGTGACAATGTAGATGTTCTCGAAAGCGTTACATATTTGTCATCTCCGTCTGGTCTCTGCAGTCCATAAACAAAAGTCGTTCCAAGGTTATCCACATCCGCACGAAGGATTCCAATTCTTTCCACACCTTCTGCCTGTTCTGCCAGTTTTTCAAACGTGTCACCTGTCGTATAATCTCCAACCCACAATTTTGTAGTAACATGTTTCCCGGTATAAATTTCATTTTTCGTATAACACCGGACATAATTTTCTGATTCCATCCGTTTTAGCAGGCTCTCTTTTGTATCTGCTGCTAAGTACCTGTTTTCCGGAAGTGGCAGCGCATCTTTGTCCGGTTCACTCATTACAGTAAAATAGTTTTCATACAGAATACTTCCCGACATTTTTTCTAATGCCAGACATACCTGACATTTATCATCTGTAAGGCGGGCTATCCTGCGGCACACTTTACATTCCCGCTCTCCTTCATGTTTTCTGCTATTCAGATTCCGGATCATATCTGCATTATACCGATCCGATTTTTTCTCAGAAATCATCTTAGATATCGTAAGATACAGATCGGAATAACTTCCCTTCGGCATATTTCTTAACGCATTGGCATTTGCTTTCGCATATCCGCAGGCAACATATAACGCTGTATCAAAATGTTCCATCATCCAGTGATTCAGACTTTTTTCATAGTGCTCTAAAATATCACGGGTATCATCCGTATTCGCTAAAAGCAAATAGCAGTGTCCTCCTCCTGTATAAATTAAATTTGCCCTTGAAAGTGACAACTTCTCTAACAGTTCATCCACAATATGCTCCATCATAATTTCAAGGTAAAAACTTCTCGCACGCAGTCCTTTTAATGCACCTTTTTCTCCTATCGTATAGATAAAACTCTGAATACCGGAAATATCCATGGAATACAGTAAAAACATTTCCTCGTCATAAGATTTCTCTGCATTGATAAACAGGCTCTGCTTATAATTTTTTTCGCCTTTCGCAGTCAGAAACTGCATTACGCATGACGCAACTGCTGCGGTCATCTTCATGTGGTCATACAAAGAAATATCTGCAAGCTCCTTTTTTGAAGTAGAAGATGGAATGTATGTCAGATTTGCCTCAAGCACAGCCAGCAGGGAATTGATGTATTCTTCGTCTAACGTGATGCCCTTTAAATTATCTGTAATATTTTGAATGACGGACTGATAAAAATGTTCATCCATAGATATTTCATCTTCTGTCGGATAATTAATTTCATTCTTCGGATTTAAAACCTGCATGGCATAATGACTTTGTCCGTGATTTCCATTTAAAATATTAAATACACTCTCTAACGGCATCGCTTTATCAAATCCGCCTTCTCCTGCTTCCGCCTCTCTGCGATCCGAAAATGCTGCCACATTGTCTGCATAGTAAACAACATATGCCTTATCGTCTTCTGCTAAGGATGCGTTCTTTAAATACATTCCATGATGATATCTCACACAGTTTAAAATTTCATCATCTGAAATATGTGCTTCATTCTTCAGATACTCATATCCACTCTGACTGTGATTTCTTCCATCCCCACTTCTATACACAACTTTTCCTATGTCATGAAGCAGACTTCCAATCATTAATTTTATCTGATCGTCCGTTATCATTTTCTTCCCCCTTCGTTTATGATTTTCATATATCCCATTCCGAGGGAAGTTTTGATTCCTACCCCGGAATACTCTCCAAACTCGAACAACATGTTAACAAAATTTGCCATTGTATCTGTGCCATGCAGCTTTATGGTTATTTTTCCGATAAAGGATGGAATCTTGACCCCCTCCAAAGAAAAACTTACACTTTTCAGATCATACCTGATCACCTGTGCATGCTCACATATCTGTTCGAGTGTATCTTCATCATGCATTGTATTTTCTGCTGTGGCACTGTCGTACTTATTCATCAGACTCTGAAAAACACAGCGAAGATCCGGATAAAAAAGATACCTTCCATTTTGTTTAAATGCAGTCGGAGATAGAAAATGAATCTGAATATACCTTTTCCCATCATCCTCATAAAAATGATCCATTAATTCTTTATATGTTGTTTCCATATAATTTTTCTTCACTATCAAAACTTTAAGATCATGTTTTTTTATCAGAATGTATTCTAATTTCCACAACGTATCCTGTATAATAATCTTCACTGCTTCTTTATTCAGTCCTGTAATTACCCAGTACCAGTTCCCCTCTCTGCATTCTAAATGCTGTGCATATGGATGAAGGCTTGAAATATGCAGATAATCTGCATATTCCTCTGGCAGCAATTCCATAAGTGCCCCATGAAACAATGATGACATCTGATATGTCAATTCTTTTTCACATTTTAACTTTAATTCTAATTTTGCTAACATTCCCCTTCTCCATCTGTTATTTTATGCCTTTATATTTTATTTACTTACTATTGTAACATGCATCTTCCAAATTTTCATATATTAACGTAAAATATTTATTTTTCTATTTCATAATCTGACATAAATAACCAAAAGGCAAGAGATCTCTCCCTTGCCTTTTCATAAGCCAGCCACCCTACAACTCTTCCGTCTTATACGTGACATATCCCTCATAATAATAACTATGGTCAATACCTTTCATATAAATTTCCCGGTCATTGATCTGATCGGTAAGTGCTGCATTTAAAATATATTTAATTTCAATATCTTTGATCGGACTGCGTTCCATCGCCATCAGATAGTCTTCTTTTTCTATCTTACTCCAGTCTACTACCTGTCCGATCTGTTTTTTTAACATCATATCCAGCCAGATGCGCATGCTTCTTCCATTTCCTTCTCGGAATGGATGCACAATGTTCATTTCCACATATTTTTCAACAATCTCATCAAATGTGTTCTGTGGCATTTTGTCTACATTTTTAATTGCTGTTTCAAGATACATAAGCGGTGCAAATCTGAAATTACCTTTTGATAAATTTACGGTTCGGATTTTTCCTGCAAAGTCATAGATATCATCAAATAAATATTTATGAATCTCACATAACGTTTGAAACTTTCCCGCCTCAAGTTTCTCGAGCATACCATTTTCAAACAGTTCTACTGCCTTCTTTTTACTGATACGTTCCTCTTCACGCGCGAGTTCTGCGGAACTTTTAATTCCAAGCTTATTTTCCAGCGCCATACAACATGTCCTCCATATTGGGATGTTCTCCCTTTAATCCTCCTCGATCACATGCATCTCCAGAAAATCAAAATCCACATGCTCAATAAAACAATCCTGCGTAAAACGTGTCTTTGCATGCCTCTTAAACTCTTCCACATTCGCATCTAACCAGATCGGTTTTCCAAGGTCAAATGCATAACATACCTCATCTAACGCCTTGAAAATTTTGTGCGTTCTCGTATCATCTGACTCATCTGTCACTGTCATGTCTTTGATCAGGTGCGTACCCTTCATCATTTTAAACCAGATTCTCATGAATTGTTATCTCTCCATTTTTATTGTTGATCAATGTCTTCTCTGCCGTCCCGTCTCATACATCAGAAGTGATGCAGAGATCGCCGCATTCAACGACTCCACCTGTCCCTGCATTGGAATCTTAATATAAGTATCTGCTAAATCTGCGATCTCATCCGACAATCCGTTTCCCTCATTTCCGATGAGAAACGCCGTCTTTTTCTTATAGTCCGGCTCATCATAGGAAAGTGTGCCCTTAAGGTGCGCCGCATAGACATTGACCTGCTGCTCTTTGAGTGATGAAATCGTCCCCGCAAGATCTTTCGTGATGAAAAAAGGAACCCGGTAAATGCTTCCCATCGTGGAACGGATGGTTTTCGGATTAAACAGATCCACAGTCGTCTGGTTCATGATCACACCTGTGATGCCTGCCCCCTCACCGGTACGCACCATCGTGCCGAGATTTCCCGGATCCTGGATGCTCTCTAAGATCAGAAGATGCGTCTGTTCCCCTTTGAGCATTTCCTCTAATGCATACTCCGGTTTCTTTATCACACAGAGGATTCCCTGCGGTGTCTGTGTGTCGGAAACACTTTTAAACACATTGTCAGAGACGATCTCATAGCCGGTTTCATTCAAACGCTCCAGTACTTTTCTGTTCAGTTTTTCTTCCCCATGTTTTGGTGTGCAGGATTCCATGCAACCCTGCATATTGCCCTGCGTACATGTTCCATAAAAACTCTCGGAAACATAAACCTGTTTCACCCACTCCACCGGGGCCTCTAAAAACATTTTTCTTCCCTCTGCCACAAAAACACCCTGTTCATTTCTGGCTTTTGCTTTTTTCATGAGCAGTGTCAAATTTTTCATCTGCTGGTTTGATGTACTTGTAATCATAATTTCCCTCACTAAAAAATCCGTTATACCTGTCGCTAAGTATAACGGATTTCTCTCTAAAATGCAAAAATATATGATTCTATGTAAAATCAGATTACAGAGAAAGGTTCTTGCTGATCTCGTACTGATATTCCGGAATCTCTTTTGTCATTGCAAGTGCCTCGTCGATATCATAATCAACGAAATCACCATGACGGTATCCAACTACACGGTTTGTCTTTCCTTCGCAGAGTAAGTCTACTGCTAAGGCACCCATGGTAGACGCATATACACTGTCTCTTGCTGTAGGACTTCCTCCACGCTGTAAATGTCCGAGGATAGTAGCACGCGTCTCGATACCTGTTGCCTCTTCAATTTTCTTTGCAAGACCATATGAATGACCGATTCCCTCAGCATTTACAATAATCTGATGTGTCATACCGCTTGCACGGTTATTCTTTATCTCCTCGATAAGTTTATCATAGTTGTTGTCAAACTTCTCAGGTATAAGAATCTGTTCTGCACCGTTTGCAATACCGCACCATAATGCGATATAACCAGCGCCACGTCCCATAACCTCGATGATACTGCAACGCTCATGGGATGTTGATGTATCACGAACTTTGTCGATTGCTTCCATTGCTGTATTTACTGCTGTATCAAATCCAATCGTGTACTCGGTACATGCGATATCAAGGTCGATGGTTCCCGGAAGACCAATGGTATTGATTCCAAGTCCTGCAAGCTTCTGAGCTCCCTTGAAAGAACCGTCACCACCGATAACAATGATTCCGTCGATGCCATGTTTTTTACAGATCTCAGCACCACGCTGCTGTCCTTCTGCTGTTGTAAACTCCATACAGCGTGCTGTCTGTAAGATCGTACCACCGCGCTGGATGATATCGGAAACATCTTTTGCTTCCATATCAATGATCTCTTCCTGAAGAAGTCCTGCGTAACCTCGCTTAATTCCTTTTACCTTTTTTCCCTTTGCAATTGCTTCCCTTACAACTGCACGAATGGCTGCGTTCATTCCCGGCGCATCGCCACCACTTGTCAGCACACCGATTGTATTAATCTCTTTTGCCATTTATCGTTCCCTCCTAAAATAATATACCCATTTTTCTAATCTTTATTATTCTAATCTCTTTATTATTTCTTTTCAATGCTCTTTTCAACAATTTTTACATTTTTTTCGCCCAAAAATTCCGTCAAGTTACCGACAAGCTCCGGATTGATATGAATATTATGGTTTTGTCCCAGTCTTTTCATGGCACGCGGCGAGGCAATATAGATCACAATCTCATCATTTCCGTCCGAACCATAGAGCCGGGAATACAGTTCTTTTTCCTTTTCCTCATATGATTCTTTTGTCGCAAACTGAAGCCACAGCTCCCGTTTTGTATCATCAAAGGAATAGATTTTTTCACAGATCAGTTTTCCGTTTTTATCTTCCTCCACGTTAGCATGTCCGGCAATAAAGACTTTTTCATCCTCATTTAAATAACGGCTGTATTTTTCATAATCACGCGGGAAAATGATAACTTCCACAGTTCCAAACAGATCCTCGATCGTGATAAATGCCATCGCTTTATTCTGCTTTGTGTATTTGATCGTCTTTTCGGTAATGATACCGCCGATGACAACACTCTGGTTATCTTTGATCTTGACGGCATTTGTTTCTTCATCCAGCATAAAATCTGCCGCCACGGCACTGATATTTTTGCGCCATTTTTCCTCATATTCCTCCAACGGATGTCCGCTTAAATAAATGCCAAGAACTTCCTTCTCAAAACCAAGTTTGATCTCCTTGGTGTACTCCTCCACATTCGGGAAACGGACTTCATACGCCTTTTTTTCTTCCTCTGAGACAAGGTCAAACAAAGACATCTGCCCGGCAAGCGAATTTTTCTTTTCCTGGTTCAGGTTGTCGATCAGCGTATTATATACTAAGAGCATCTGCTGTCTGTTGCCGTCTAATCCATCGCAGGCTCCAGCTTTGATCAGGTTTTCGACCGCACGCTTATTGACCTCACGCCCCGCCACACGGCTTAAAAAATCAGAAAGTGTGATATATTTACCGTTTGCCTCTCTTTCTGCTAAAATGATATCAATAACCTGTCTGCCGATGCTCTTGATTGCGTACATGCCGTAGCGGATCCCATCTTTTGTTGCCAAAAAGCGTCCTTCTCCCTCATTGATGTCCGGAGAAAGTACCTTAATTCCCATCTGGCGGCAGGAATAAATGTACTCTGCAACTTTTCTTGTATTGTCGATCACAGACGTCATGAGCGCCGCCATAAATTCAACCGGATAATAATATTTTAAATACGCCGTCTGATAGGCAACCACCGCATAAGCTGCCGCGTGGGATTTGTTAAATGCATATTTGGCAAAATCGACCATGGAATCGTAGATCTGGTTTGCCGCCTGCTCGCTGATTCCGTTTGCGATACAGCCTTTGATGCCCTGCTCTTCATTTCCATAGACAAAGTTCTGACGCTCCGCGTCGATGACGTACTGTTTCTTTTTACTCATGGCGCGGCGGATGTTATCAGCCTGTCCCATTGTATAACCGGCGAGGTTCTGCACGATCTGCATAACCTGCTCCTGATAGACGATACAGCCATAGGTCGGCTCTAAGATCGGCTCTAATTCTTTGCAGACATAGGTCACACTCTCCGGTTCATTTTTTCCCTTGATGTATTTTGGGATAAAGTCCATCGGGCCCGGACGATAAAGGGAGATACCGGCGATAACGTCCTCTAAACTCTGCGGTTTTAACTCCTTCATGAAGTTTTTCATGCCCGCACTTTCTAACTGGAATACACCGTCGCATCTTCCGGTTCCGATCGAGTCTAATACTTTTTTATCGTTATAATCAATGTTATCCACATCAATTTTTATTCCATGATTTTTTTCCACAAGTTTGACCGCATCACTGATGACAGTTAAGGTACGCAGTCCAAGGAAATCCATTTTTAAAAGTCCGAGTTCCTCGATCGTAGTCATGACAAACTGTGTTGTGATCGTGCCATCGGAACTTCTCGACAGAGGCACATATTCGTCCATCGCCTTCTGGGAGATTACGACTCCGGCG
>OHIR01001502.1_pt1 | contig 10320 bp, 6 predicted proteins | sample 1568301 | NCBI WGS metagenome assembly OHIR01 (sample SAMEA3879539, study PRJEB24766) | human gut metagenome | biome: human-associated habitat; feature: feces | place: USA | collected 1985/1987
CCTTTGACCAAAAGGTGTTCTATGAGGCGTTTGGGATCTTTGACAACCAGAGCATCGAGAAAAGCCTTGTCAGCGAGAATCCCCTTGTCCGTATCTTTGCCCTTCTGGATCGCAGGCTTGGCAAGCGCCGCCTGCTGGCTTTGGAGGACTCCATGGAGCAGGAACTGGACTGGGTGCGGGCTTTCTATGTGATCCGGTTGCAGGCCGAAGGGCTGATGGAAGCGAATAACATTTAGGAGGAACCACCATGTCACAGATCGCGTCCTTTTATCTGATAAAAAATAACCAGCGGCAGGAGTTGTCCGACGGTGACTGCTCCGGCGCGGTCTATATGGCCATCTGGGACTGGTGTGAGAGCGAACTGGATCTGGATGTCCGTTTTCCTGCTCCCCAGACGGAAGACACCCTGGACTGCGCTCTGCTGGAGGGAGAGCTGGCGTCTCAACTGCTGGCAGCTCTGCGGGAGCAGGATCTCTCGGAGCTGGCCGCTGAAATTGCCCCGGACTGGGATCTGCCCACCGAGGCGGTGCAAAGCGGGCTTAATACGCTGCGCTCCCATCTGGAACTGGTGCAGGGCGATGCTGCTCTGCTGTATGAAATGACATGAGAACGGAGGGATACCATGCTGGCAAAGCGGTTTGAACACATTTTACATGATCTGGGCATGGCTGGGCTGGAACACCCTCTGTTCTACCATGCACCGGTGGGCATTCGTTTTAAGATCGGCGGGGAGGAACCAATCTATCTGGATAGGCGTGCGGCGAAGCTGAAAACCAACCCCGCTTATGTTCAGGGGGCGCTGGACCGAGCCGCCGCGATCTATCGGGCACTTCCGGCGGTGCCGGACCTTCTGCGGATCGACGGGTATCCCGATGAAGAACCCGCCGAGTCCCTGCTGACCGTTATCCGGCAGCGAGTGGGCCTCCCAGTTCCCGATGAACAACTTTCGGCCACAGAGCAGGATGAAGATGGGGATACCCATGCACAAGTGCAGTTTTACTGGGATCTCAGCAAGATCAGCTTTCAACCAGAGCTGCTTCTTCGGGAAATCATTCTGGGGGACATCGGCGGCTGGAACGGCTTTGTGTCCAGCGTCTATCTGGCTGGGCCGGGGCCGTTCCTCTACCATTTGTACGATGACCGTGGGCTGGATGTGCTGGGCGGCTCACAGAAGCTGCTATCACGCTTTTCAAAGAACGAGCCGGAGTTGCGCGCAGCGCGCAGATAATCCCGGCAGTTAAACAAAATCTAATCAAGGTTGAGAGCTTTTTCTTCAGCCTTCGTCTTTGCCATGGCGTTTTTCTCCAATCTGAAAATTACAAATTGCGGACAAAAAGGACGCATTGTTGTGGCAAGCAGGGCTTTTGTCTATACAAACGCCATTTTTGCGTTGCAAAATGCTTGTTGGGCTGTGCCCAATCCCCTTCATTCTGCACCGTTCCGATGCAGGCTGCGCGTTTGTTCCAAACACTTTTATAACAAAAAAGATAGCCTAGGACTCTCCCATGAGGGAAGAATCCTAGGCTATCGTCGTTTATCGGGATTTCGTTTTTTCAGTGCCGTCCTTTTCTTCTGCAAAGAACAGTTCTACGTTTCTCCGCGCACGAAGAAGTTCCTGCATTTCTTCTTTCGCTTTGCGGTAGTCCGGGTAGAGTGCTTTCTTTTCTGTCAGCAGTTTGGAATATTCCGCGTCCAACTCCTTGACCTTGGGAAGCGTTTTCAAATTGGATTCATCAAATGCTGCTTTCGCTGCCTTGTGCAGCGTGATCTCTGTGTGATGCGCCTCCAGAAATCGCTTGCTATATCCTGTCTTTCGGTAGGCATCATAAATCGGTCGCGTTTTGGCGTAGTTGATGATGTGCGCTTTCAGCACTGCAATTTCTGCCAGCCGATTTTCAGAGGCTTTAATGGAATCACCCAGTTCATGATAACGGGAAGTGGCAGCGTCCACACGCTCCTGCATTTCTTCGATGCTGACAATTTTATTTTCCTGCAAAAAAATCAGGGTCTTGGACATCTCTTTCAAATTGTAGCGTTTCGCCCACCGTGCATAGCCTTCGCTTTTGCCCTCGGAGAGCTTTGCCTGAATGTCCACCAACAGGTGGAACGGCTGCTCTTTCGGTGGCTGCTTCTGATGCGGGCGGTGTTCGGCTTCTCCGGCAATGACCGCCTTGATTTCATCTTCACTGTATCCTGCGCCCAGTGTCCGAAAACGGATAAAGCGTTTCTGCCGTGTTCCTTTGACCGAAGTGTACTTTCCCCGTTTGATTTCGTAGCCCTGCTGTTCCAGCTTTTGAAGGAAGCCCTCGAAACTTGCAGGTTTCTCGTTCAGCAGGATGTTGTCAATTACGGCACACAACTTATCTCGATTACTTTCTCTGGGTGGATAAAGGGCGCGTTTCTGCCGCTCTCGGTACGGCTTGATTTCAATAACAGACAGCTGATGTTCCAGACAAATCAAATCGCTCAACCGTTGCACAGCCAGCCCGGACAATAGAAAATTACGGAATTTCCGGGTGCTGTCTAGCGCAGTGGAGTTGTAAATAATATGATTGTGAATGTGTTCCCGGTCAGTATGCGTTGCGACAATAAACGCATACTTGCCTTTTGTAAACCGCATGGCCAGTTCATAGCCCACCTTATTAGCTTCCTCTGCGGTGATCTCTCCGGGCTTGAACGACTGCCGAATCTGATAGGCGATCACATCACTTTTCTGCCTGCGCCCAGTCATCAATTCATATTGGCGTTTGGAGAGCATAAATTCTTCGTCTGCGGTCAAGGGGCTGCACTCATAGCTGCTGACCAGTTCGCCCTTGTTCGTTTTGTCAGGATTCTGCGCATAGTCCGTGCGGCTTTTCAGGCAGGCCGCAACCGACTTGCCCTTGTTCTTGTGCAGCGCAATCAAACGTGTTGCAGCCAGTTCTACCACCTCCCAGCAAAAAGAAAATGCCGCACAATGGCGGCATAAAAATTTTATAATTCAGCAATCCAGCCACTGAACCATTCCACGGCTTCTACGATGACTGTTCCGGCGGTGATGAGCAGGAAGCAGCCAAACTCTGCCACCAGCAAGATCAAAAACTGCATCCACTCCCGGCAGTAGAGCGTATAAAGGCCGCAGCCAAAAATATACAGCATGGGCAGAGCCAGCACAAACGCCGACAGGTTCAGCGTCCATTTCAGCATCAACGCAAGGAAAGCTGTAAGCAGCCAAAACGGGAAAACAATCATCTTAAAAACGAACCTCATAGCAAGCACCGCCTTTCGACTTCATTATAAAGGCATCTCCACACCCCTTGCAAGGATGTCAACCTATATGTACCCCCGCAGTTCTCCAACTACGGGGGAAATTTTAGAGTTCAGCCAGCCGGGAAAGAATCTGTCTGCCAATCTCAATCAATTCGTCCAGCCGCTGCCGCAGGTCATCCATGTCGGCAGCGTAGACTTTGCCGCATTCGTTGGCACGTTTGGCGTACTGGTTCAGGTTGTTGCTGCACATCTGCAAAAGATATGCCATGCGTTGCAGTTCTTTCAAGTCGAGGTGCAGGCAATAGCCGTCCAGTGCCATCTTGCGGATATAGGCACTCAGGCTTCGGATGCCCATGCTGAGCATTTTTTCATAGATACGGTTCTTTTCTGTTTTGCTCAAGCGCAGGATGATGGTTTCATCCCGTTTTTCCCTCACCGGGCATCACCGTCCTTGTCGTAATAACTGCGGAAGGGCTTCACCGGCTCCGGCTTATCGGATTTTTCCTCCAGTGCCGCCAGCACCGAGGGGCGGCGAGGTGCGTCCTCCTGTTCTTCCTCATCCTGTTCCGGGTCGTGGCTCTTTTCGTCCACATCCAACTGGGCGTTTAATTCGGCAAGGCGGGCTGATTTCTCTGCCAGTTCTTCTTCCTGTGGGAATGGTTTCTCAACCTCGATTTGCGCTGCTGCCTGCTGCTGATGCAGAGTGGCTAGTTCATTTTCGGCAGAGGTAATGCGCTCCGGGAAGTTGTTCAGCGAATTATCCAGACGGATAATGTTGCCCAGCGGGTCGGTGCCCAGTGCTACCGGGTATCTCCGTTCGCCCTTCAGAATAGCCTGATACTCACTGCGGAAGGTATCGAACCGCAGAGACAACTCAAAGCCCCGGTAGCTGCCGATGGCTTTTTCCTCGGCGTTGGGCAGTTCGGAACAAGCGAGGACCAGTCGCTCACCGGCGGTCTTTTTCTCGTCGTAGGTCACGCCCTTGATGACCATACCGCAAAATTCCTCCTTGCCCTGCGGGTGGGCGGCGGCAAGCTGTGCATCCACTTTCACCCCAGCAATATAGGCGTTCGTTTCCTGAATGTCTGCCGGGAACTTGGTCAGCAACTTGTCTTGCAAGCGGAATTTCTGACTCTGGTGGTCGGCTTTCAGAACCTTGAGTTTTGCGACTTGCACATCCAAGTCCATCTTCTCCTTGATGAGCGGATTTCCAGCACACAATGCCTTGATCTCCGCATAGGAAAGTGCCTGTTCGTCCACATCCTCGCAGGAGCGCACCGGAGATTTGGAAGTCATAATTTGGCTGATAAACCGCTGTTTATTCTCAAGGGTCTGCCATAAATAGGCATCAAATGTCCCTTCCGTGACGTAATTGAACACCTTGACTTCTTTATTCATATTGCCCTGACGGATGATGCGACCATTGCGCTGGGTCATGTCGCTGGGCTTCCAGCCAACGTCCAAGTGATGCACCGCCACAAGCCGGGACTGGACGTTGGTGCCCGCACCCATTTTCGCTGTGCTTCCGAGCAAAACTCGCACATCGCCGGAGCGCACTTTGGAGAACAATGCCGCCTTTTTCGCTTCGGTGTCGGCGTTGTGGATAAACTCGATCTCGTTTTCCGGCACACCGGCAGCAATCAGCTTTTTGCGAATATCATCGTACACGTTAAAGTTGCCGTCGTTTTTCGGAGTGGAGAGGTCGCAGAACAAAAGCTGGGTCAACTTCTGGTCTTTCCCTTCCTCCCAGATCTTCAGCACGTTCTGAACGCATACGTTCAGCTTGCTGTTGGGGTCGTCCGGCAGCATGGGGTTCATCAGGCGCACATCCAAGCCGATCTTTCTGCCGTCGTTGGTGACACAGAGCATATTGTCCACGGAGGCATCTACTGCACCGGAGTGGATTTCTGCAGCACGTTTGCTCAGTTCCTGTACCATTTCCTTTTGGATTTCCGAGGGTTTCGCCACCACGGTCTCAAACTTTGCTTCGGGCACAGGCAGATGGAGCTGGTCGGAAGTTTTAATGTCCGCAACCTCCTTGAACATGGACATCAGTTCCGGGAGGTTGAAGAACTTGGCAAATCTCGTTCTCGCCCGATAGCCTGTACCTTCCGGGGCAAGCTCAATGGCCGTGGTCGTCTCACCAAAGGTGGATGCCCAGCAGTCGAAGTGCGTCAGCTTTTTCTGCTGCAAGGTGCTGTACTGGAGGTACCGCATGACCGTGTACAACTCGGTCATGGAGTTGCTCACCGGGGTGCCGGTAGCGAACACCACGCCACGCCCGCCGGTGACCTCGTCCAGATAGCGGCACTTGCCGAACATATCGCTGGATTTCTGCGCTTCGCTGGTGGATAATCCTGCGACATTCCGCATTTTTGTGGTTAAAAAGAGGTTCTTGTAAAAATGGCTCTCGTCCACAAAAAGTCTGTCAACGCCCAGTTGTTCAAAGGTAATTACATCGTCTTTGCGCTCATCGGAGCGCAATTTTTCCAGCTTAGTTTCCAGCGTTTTCCGGGTCTTTTCCATCTGTTTGATGCTGAAATTCTCGCCTGCATGGGCTTTCAGTTCGTTGATGGCGGCAAGCGTTTCATAAATTTGCTCCTGAATGATACGTTCCTGCCGCTCAAAGGACAGCGGGATGCGCTCAAACTGGCTATGCCCGATGATGACGGCATCGTAGTCCCCGGTGGCGATGCGGGCACAGAATTTTTTGCGGTTGGCAGTCTCAAAGTCCTTGCGCCGTGCTACCAGCAGCTTGGCATTGGGGTAGAGGTTCAGGAACTCCAAAGCCCACTGCTCTGTCAAATGGTTGGGCACCACAAAGAGGGATTTCTGGCACAGCCCCAGCCGTTTTGCTTCCATAGCGGATGCCGCCATTTCGTAGGTTTTGCCCGCGCCAACTTCGTGTGCAAGCAGCGTATTACCGCCATAAAGCACATGAGCGATGGCGTTGCGCTGGTGCTCCCGGAGGGTGATCTCCGGGTTCATGCCCACGAATTTGATGTGACTTCCGTCATACTCACGGGGACGGGTAGAGTTGAACAGCTCGTTGTACTGCTTCACCAGCGCAATGCGCCGCTGGGGGTCTTGCCAGACCCAGTTGGCAAAAGCGTCCTTGATGACCTGCTGTTTCTGCTGTGCCAGCATAGTCTCCCGCTTGTTCAACACCCGCTTGGGCTTGCCTTCGGCATCCTCAATGGTGTCATAGATGCGGACATCTTTCAGGTTCAGGGTCTCCTCCAGAATCTTGTAGGCATTGGCACGGCTGGTGCCGTAGGTTTCGGAGGAGATAATATCCCCTCTGCCGGTGGCAGTTTTGCCCTCCACGCGCCACTCTGCGGTATAAGGAGAATATCTCACCTTGACTGCATGGCGCAGATAGTAGGGAATCTGGAAAGTCTCGGTCATAAACTTTTGAATAATCTCAGGTGCAAGCCATGTGGCACCTAACCGCACATCAATTTCAGATGCTTCCAGTTCTCTGGGCTGTGCTTTGGTCAGTGCATCCACGTTGACCACAAATTCCGGGTTTGTCTCAGCGGCGAACTGTGCCATCCGCAGCTTCGCCCGGACATCGCCGGAAAGGTACTCGTCTGCCATCTGCCAGCCGGCTTCCGGGTCAGTGGGGTCGGCGGCGGGGTCCTTGAAGATCACATCCGAAAGTTCGGTGGTAATGCGCCCATAGTCACCGGGGGTGCCCAGCAGTTCTGCCATATAGGGTAAATCCACCTTGCCGCGTTCTCCGATGGACACCGCCAGCGCTTCGCTAGGGGTATCCACACTGGTGACGTTGCGTTCCGGGCGAATCGTGCGCTTGGTGAACATCGCCGCCTTGGATTTAAGCTGCCCTTGCTCGTCCAGATTTTCCAGCGAACACAGCAGATAATACGAAGAATCCTGCTCAAACAGCCGCCCGTTTTTGCGGTCGTTCAGCAAGCCGTACTTTGCGGTAAAGGCATCGTAGGCGGCGTTCAAACGCTCCTGCGTTGCCTTGATGTCCTCGTCCGGGTAGTCGTTCAACTGCTGGTCGATCAGGTCGTTGACGATCTGGCGCAGTTCCACCATGCCGGTGACGCGACCCTTGGCGGTGTCGGACAGTTCTACCTGCGTCATCACGGAATTTTCCCGGTAGAACACTTCGCCGTCCACTACGGTGTAGCTGAAATTCTTCACGTCCGGGTCGGCAGGCAGGGTGCGTCGGGTGGTTTCTTCCTCGGCAATGTCGGGAGCACCCACCTCGGCGGCGGTGTACTGCCCCTCGATATGCTGCACCGCCTCGGCAAGCTGGTCTGCAAGGTTTGCACCCTCGATGGGAGCAACGGTCAATTCCTCTCGTCCATACTGGGTGCTTTCGGTGGAGAGTACGCCCAGAACCATCTCCGGGTGGTCTGCGAAATACTGGTTGATGGCAAAGCCGTCCTCGGTCTTGCCAAGCTGCACCCAGTCCGGCTCATGGTCAATGGGGCGGTCACGCTTTTGCAAAAAGATAATATCCGAAACGACTTCGGTGCCTGCATTGGCCTTGAACGCATTATTCGGCAGACGGATAGCACCCAGCAAATCGGCACGTTCTGCCATGTGCTTGCGGGCGGTGCTGTCCTTGCTGTCCATGGTGTAACGGCTGGTGACAAACGCCACGATGCCGCCCGGACGCACTTGGTCGATGGATTTGGCGAAAAAATAGTTGTGGATGCTAAATCCCAGCTTGTTGTACGCTTTATCGTTGACCTTGTACTGACCAAAGGGCACGTTGCCCACAGCGAGGTCATAAAAATCACGGCGGTCGGTGGTTTCAAAACCGGCTACGGTAATGTCAGCCTGCGGGTACAGTTTTTTCGCGATGCGCCCGGTGATGCTGTCCAGTTCTACACCGTACAGGCGGCTGCTCTGCATAGAATTTGGTAACATACCAAAAAAGTTGCCCACGCCCATAGACGGTTCCAAGATGTTTCCCGACTGGAAGCCCATCTTCTCGACCGCATCATAAATAGAGCGAATCACCACCGGAGAGGTGTAGTGAGCGTTCAGAGTGCTGGAACGGGCGGCGGCGTATTCATCCTCAGAGAGCAGCCCTTTCAGTTCGGCGTATTCCTTTGCCCAGCTATCTTTGCTGGGGTCAAAAGCGTCCGACAAGCCGCCCCAGCCCACATACTGCGAAAGCACCTGCTGCTCCTCGGCGGTGGCACCCCGGTGCTCCTCTTCCAGCTTGAGCAGGGTTCGGATGGCTTTAATGTTCCGGGCGTACTTCTGTTTTGCGCCGCCCTCACCCAGATGATCGTCCGTGATGTGGAAGTTCCCGGCAGGCTCCGGCGCAGGATGTTCCGCTTCAACTGTGGGTGATTCTGTGCTTATCGTCTGAATTACAATGTCAAACGGCAGATTGTTTTCCTTGGCGGGGTATACGGCAACCGTTTTTTCAGTACGAACTGGCCGGGTAGAATTTGGTTCGTTCTGCCGCAAGCCCTCCTCGAATTGTTGCTTATTGACAACTTCGTTATCCCATGACTGCCCGTGCGCACTGGTGTCGATGCGCACATCCGTTTCACCCACATAGCCAACTTTCCCCTCAATAGTTCGAGTGGGGAGTTCGACCACAACATTGTCACCGACCTTGTAATCGGGCAGGGGGGATTCCATCATATCCTGCTCCTCGTACAACTCCCGGACAAGCGCCAGCGGTTCCTCCCGAAAAACTGGTATCCGCATTTCTGCCAGTGCCACATCTTGCAGGATCACGCTGCCCTTATCGAAGTTGACCGTATCCACCCGGAAGGAACGCCCCTCCATGTGGACGATAGCATCCAGCGGAAGATAATCTTCCCGGCGCAGATACTTGGTTTGGTAATGGGTGCCGTCCTCATTCAGCCCGGCAAGATAGACGGTCTCGCCGCGCTGCCACAGTTGTTTGGCACGGTATGCCCACTGGTCGCGGGGAAAGCTGATGACCGGGACGGTTCCCAGTGCCGTTTCCTTTTCCAGAAACTTTCCGCCCAGAAGTTCGCAGACCCTCCGGGCATCCTCGTCGTAAAACTCAAACTGACCGCCCTGTTCAAAACCTACCAGCGCATCCGGGTGCTGTTCCTTCAGGGAGTTGTACTCGGTGACGGCATTCAACGGTAGCAGTGCTGGGTGTTCGTCTGCTTTGCTGTGGTAGTGCTCCAATTCCTCATCCGTGACGCTGACCAGTTCGGAGAAATCCAGAGCCTCCAACTCGGTTTCGGTCAGATCTTCCAGACTTTCGTACTGCCGTTCGTCGATCAGCACCTCGCCCAGATACCGCTCCACACGGTATCCCACCAGATCTACGTTGACCTGAATAGGAATCTCCTCGTCTGTGGCGTTGGTGTAGGCGATGCCAATCTTGGACAGGTCAGAAAAGTCCGGCTCGGAATCATATTCTTCCTGACAAAACTCCCGGATCAGGTTTTTGGCATGGGTCAGGTCGGCATCCGTTTTTGCGCTGACGGGCGAAGGGGGCGTGTAATGCTCCTTTTCTTTATCCGTCAGGTAGCGGTCGGACTGGATCATCAAGTCGATATACTGTTCTACCTGTGCCCATTTTAAGATGATTTTCTGGTGGTCGGGGTAACGCTCAAATTCCAGCCCTTTCCAATCATGGTTGACAAAGCCTCTGCTGCCGTCCAGAAAATCGTGGGAGTGCCCACCGATGCCGTACTCCTTTGCCAACGCTTTGGCACGGAGATTGCGGTCTGGCTGGGTCTGGTACAGTGCCATAATGCGCTGTTTACCGCCCGCAAATCCTGAACCATGCTTACGCAATTCGTTTTCGATTTCAGCCTGCGACAAAACAAAAGCGAAGGGCGTTTTTTCGCTCTCCGCTCGGTCGATGGTATCAATTTGCTGGGCTTCGGTGGGGATGTGGGCATCGAAGAAACTCAGCTGTAAATCAGTTCCGTCAGCACCAGTTCCTCGGCCTGCGCTTTCAGGCTGTTCATGTGCTGTACCCACGCCATCTGATTCTGCTCTTTGTCCGGGGCCGGGGTCTGTTTCAGCAACTGCTCCATGGTCTGCTGCATCCGGCTCTCTGCCGTCTGCTCCACCTCCATCAGG
>OHIR01001505.1_pt1 | contig 10302 bp, 7 predicted proteins | sample 1568301 | NCBI WGS metagenome assembly OHIR01 (sample SAMEA3879539, study PRJEB24766) | human gut metagenome | biome: human-associated habitat; feature: feces | place: USA | collected 1985/1987
ACTTCCTGTTCACTTACCAAAGCCCGAAGTATAAGAAGTATGAAACGGGAGTGACCTTTAGTGACGGGACAACATCGGGTATCAATGCCACCGGCAATATCGTTACCGAAATTCCGAAGGTGCTGATTGAACTGGACCCTAGTTACAACATTACCAAAGACTTGAAGGTATGGGCCAGTTTCCGTTACTTCAGCAAGACGTATGCAAATATTAAAAATGCCTATTATTTCAACGGCCGTTGGGAAACATTCGGTGGAATAAACTGGAATGTGAACAAACATTTGTCCTTAAGCGGAACTGTGATAAACTTCTTGAACCAGACCGGGGCGAAAGGAAGTATTTCGGGAGCCGAGCTGGTAGATAAGGAGAATGCGGCGGCATATAACGGCGCATGGATGGCAGGCAGCTATATCCGTCCGTTCACCGTAGAATTTGCGGCGAAAATAACATTCTGATTCAAGAGGGATTTAATTCTTCTTTATGGTGGAAAAGTAACATTTATACATAAGAATGAAACAAATGTTTCAGCCGGTAAGGCAGGTTTCCGTTAACTTTGCCGATAACGAAAAACAATCAAACAAAACTTTTAATATCCTATACTTCATGAAAACAAATCTTGTTAACCTTGCATTAGGTTTAGCCTTTACAGGAGGCGCTGTTTCTTGTCAGTCACAAAAAAATGACCTGGTTTTCGAACATCAGGGAGATACGGTGACAATCGTACATATTGCCCGTCCCGCTAACTATTTGTTGCTTCCGATTCAGGAGAGCAGCAAGGAAGGACTGGTAAGGCTGGATACTGGGAGCCCCGCAGATACCGATATGGATGTGCGTCTGGCTACAGACAGCGTTGAATATTATGTTCCGTTTGCCTTGCCTCAGGGAAGTGAGGAAGCTACTGTCATTATAAAGAAGGTGGCGGCAGATGCGCTGTGTTGGGACAGCATCCGGGTTTCGGATACATTTGATACGGCAAACAGGGATAAGTTCCGTCCGGTTTATCATCACACTCCGCTTTATGGCTGGATGAATGATGCCAACGGACTGGTTTATAAAGACGGTGAATATCACCTTTATTTTCAATATAATCCATACGGCTCCGTATGGGGAAATATGCACTGGGGACATTCCGTGAGCAAGGATTTGGTTCATTGGGAGCATCTTGACCCGGCGATTGCCCGTGATACATTGGGGCATATCTTTTCGGGAAGTGCCATTGTGGATAAACATAACAGCGCAGGCTACGGTGAAAATACAATTGTCGCTTTTTATACTTCGCACCGTAATATACCCGGTGGGCAGAGCCAGGTACAAAGTATGGCATACAGTACGGACAACGGGCGTACTTATACGAAGTATGAACAGAATCCGGTTCTTACTCCGTTTGACGGACTACAGAATTTCCGTGACCCGAAGGTCTTTTGGTATGAACCCGACCAAAAATGGGTGATGGTGGTATCTGCCGACAAAGAGATGCGTTTCTATTCTTCTCGGAACTTGAAAGACTGGGAGTTTATGAGCGGTTTCGGTGAAGGTTACGGAGTACAGCCCAGCCAATTTGAGTGTCCCGATTTTATTCAGTTGCCTGTGGACGGTGATAAGAACCGCATGAAGTGGGCATTGATTGTCAATATCAATCCGGGATGCATGTTTGGCGGTAGCGCTACACAGTATTTTATCGGCGACTTTGACGGAAAGGAATTTAAATGTGACACAAAACCCGAAGTGACTAAATGGCTGGACTATGGCAAGGACCATTATGCTACCGTTTGCTTCTCGAATACGGGAGAGCGCACGATTGCCGTGCCCTGGATGAGCAATTGGCAGTATGCCAATATCCTTCCCACCAAACAATATCGCAGCGCCAATTCGTTGCCTCGCGAATTGAGCCTTTATACAAAGGACGGAGAGATATACATGGCTGCCGATGCGGTGAAAGAAACGGAGACTTTGCGCAAAGATGAGCATGAGGTGGGCAGTCTGGTTGTGAATGGGGAGAGCCGGTTGGAGGAATTGGTTCCCAACACAGATGGAGCGTATGAACTTTCGATGGATATTACTCCGGGGGCATCGCAGTTGGCAGGCTTCGAGTTGCTGAACGGCAAGGGTGAGAAAGTGAATATTTATCTGGATATGAAAGAAAACAGGCTGGTGATGGACCGTACAGAGAGTGGAATTACCGACTTGGGTGAACCGAGTAAATTTAATGTGCACGAGAAGGAGACAGATAATCATCGCATGAAACTTTCAGTGAACTATAAGAATGATTTTGCCCTGGGCACTTGGGCTTCACTCTCTTTGTGCGAAGGCAAAACTTATCATCTGAATGTCTTTGTGGATAAATGCTCTATCGAGATATTTGTGGATGGCGGACGCATAGCCATGACTAATTTGGTCTTTCCGAATGAACCTTATGACACGCTTCGTTTTTATAGTGAAGGAGGGGAGATGAAAATCTCAGATTTCACAATATATAAATTAGGTCTATAAATAGGTCAGGTGAATAAGATGAAGAAATAAAAAATGAAAAAATAAAAGCCATGAATAATAATAAAAACCTATATGCCAAATTAATTCCGGTGATGCTTTGTTTCTTCGCCATGGGGTTTGTTGACTTGGTGGGGATTGCGTCGAACTATGTAAAGGCTGACTTGGATCTCACAGACTCGCAAGCCAATGTCTTCCCCTCACTGGTCTTTTTCTGGTTCCTGATTTTCTCCGTACCTACGGGTGTTCTGATGAATAAGATAGGGCGCAAAAAGACAGTCCTTTTGAGTTTGATAATCACTTTTGCTTCTTTATTGATTCCTGTTTTTGGAGACGGCTATACCCTCATGCTTATTTCCTTCTCTTTGTTGGGGATCGGTAATGCATTGATGCAAACGTCCTTGAATCCGTTGTTGAGTAATATCATTGCCGGGGACAAGCTGGCAAGTGCATTGACTTTCGGACAGTTTGTAAAAGCTATAGCTTCTTTTCTGGCCCCTTATATTGCCATGTGGGGAGCTACTCAGACCATTCCTTCTTTCGGATTGGGATGGAGGGTGCTGTTTCCTGTCTATATGGTTATAGCTGTTTTGGCTATTGCCTTGTTGGGTTCCACACCTATCGAGGAGGAGAAGCCCGATAAGGCATCCGGTTTCAAAGCCTGTTTCGCTCTGTTGGGTAAACCGTTTATTTTGCTATCCTTCATTGGCATCATGTGTCATGTGGGCATTGACGTAGGTACCAATACGACTGCTCCCAAAATATTGATGGAGCGTTTGGATATGACATTGGCTGAGGCCGGTTTTGCGACAAGCCTTTACTTTATTTTCCGTACGGTAGGATGTTTTCTCGGAGCATTTATTTTGCAAAAGGTTTCTGCGAAGTCCTTCTTTGCACTCAGTGTAGTGTTTATGTTACTGGCAATGGCGGGACTTTTTATTTTCCATACGGAAACAATTATTTATATTTGTATTGCCATGATTGGTTTCGGTAACTCCAATGTGTTTTCCATTATCTTCTCGCAGGCGTTGTTTGCGATGCCCGATAAGAAAAATGAAGTTTCCGGACTGATGATTATGGGCTTGTTCGGCGGCACGGTATTTCCGTTGGCTATGGGAGTTGCCAGTGACGCGATGGGGCAAAGCGGTGCTGTTGCCGTAATGACTGTAGGAGTGATTTACTTGTTATTATATACCTTAAAAATAAAGAAATGACCATGAATAACATTATTGTAGGAATGGGTGAGGCACTATGGGATGTGCTGCCCGAAGGAAAGAAAATTGGTGGTGCTCCGGCAAACTTCGCTTATCATGTATCACAATTCGGTTTCGACAGCCGTGTGGTCAGTGCGATTGGTGATGATAAATTGGGTAATGAGATACTTGAAAATTTTGATAGCAAGAAACTGAATTATCTGATAGAGAAAGTTCCTTATCCCACCGGAACTGTGCAAGTGGAGCTGGATCCTAATGGGGTACCTATGTATGATATAAAGGAAGGGGTTGCCTGGGATAATATTCCTTTCACTCCCGCTTTGGAGGAACTGGCCCGTAATACCCGTTCGGTATGTTTCGGTTCATTGGCACAGCGCAGTGTCGTTTCACGGGAGACTATCAACCGTTTCTTGGATACCATGCCCGACGGCGAGGGACAGTGCAAAATCTTTGATGTAAATTTGCGTCAGGGATTCTATACGAAGGAGATTCTTTGCAACTCCATGAAAAAATGCAATATTCTGAAGATTAATGATGAAGAACTGGTCACAGTGAGCCGCATGTTCGGTTATCCCGGTATTGATTTGCAGGATAAATGTTGGATTCTGCTGGCTAAATATAATTTGAAGATGCTGATACTTACTTGTGGTGTTAATGGCAGCTATGTCTTTACTCCGGGTGAGATTTCATTTGTAGAGACTCCGAAGGTGGAAGTAGCTGATACGGTGGGAGCCGGTGATTCTTTCACGGCAACGTTTGTGGCAGCCGTGTTGAAAGGAAAATCGGTTGCCGAAGCGCATAAACTGGCGGTTGAGGTTTCTGCTTATGTATGTACACAAAATGGGGCTATGCCCGAATTGCCTGCCCGTTTGAGGGAACAGTTGGTTGATAACGGGTAAACCTGCTAAGGGGCGTTATGAAAGAAGCTATAGGATTTTCAGGCATATTATAGATGCCTGAAATCCATTTTAAATGTCTGAAGAAACTTTTCGAAGAAACAGGAATGGAGTCCTCGATGATTTTTCCAACGTGTGTGGTGCTCTTTTTCCAGCAGATGTTTGTTTCATTAGCGGTTACCTTTTATCTTTGTGTATCCATAAATATTTTGAGGAACATGAAAAACTATCTTTTATTGTCCATTTTATGCCTCGCCGGAATTCTGATGTCGTGCACTCAGAAGCATACGCGTTATCGCATCGGTGTTTCGCAATGCAGTGATGATGAGTGGCGGCACAAAATGAATAATGAAATAGTACGTGAAGCTTTATTTTATGACGGGGTGGAGGTGGAAATCCGTACCGCGAAAGACAATAACCGGAACCAGATAGCGGATATCAAATATTTTATTGATAAGAAAGTGGACCTGCTTATTGTCGCTCCAAACGAAGCGGCAGCCATTACTCCCGTTGTGGAGAAAGCCTATCGGCAGGGAATACCTGTGGTGGTGATTGACCGTAAGATTCTGTCGGACAAGTACACGGCTTTTGTGGGAGCCGATAATTATGAGATTGGAAAAGATGTGGGGCAATACATTCTCAACCGCCTGCATGGAAAAGGGAAAGTCTTGGAGATAACAGGGCTTGAAGGCTCCACGCCTGCTATGGAACGCCATAAGGGGTTGACGGATGTGCTGAAAGAAGAGCCCGGAATTGAAATAACTGCCAGCGTAGATGGAGCCTGGCTGCAAAGTGTGGCAGGTGAGAAAATGGACTCCGTGTTTCAAACTAATAAGAATATAGATTTGGTGTTTGCCCAGAATGACCGCATGGCTATCGGGGCCTATTTGTCCGCCCGTCAGCAACAGTTGGAAAAGGAAATGTTGTTTGTCGGCATTGATGCGCTGCCCGGTAAGGAATATGGAGTGGAACAGATCATAAACGGGGTGCTGGATGCTACATTTATTTATCCGACCGGAGGTGACAAGGTAGTACAGGTGGCGATGGATATTTTGGAGAAACGCCCGTATGAGAGAGATACTAAGTTATCAACAGCTTTGGTTGATAAAACGAATGCCCGGGTGATGCAATTGCAGACAGACCACATTACCGAACAGGATGGAAAGATAGAACGGCTGAATAATCAGGTGAACGAATATCTGTCCAGATACTCTGCCCAAACCATGTTTCTGTATGCCTGTCTGATTATTCTGTTATTGTTTGCTGCCTTATTGGCGATTATTGTCCGTGCCTATTGGACAAAGAACCGGATGAATATGGAACTGTCCCGTCAAAAGAAAAAATTGGAGGAACAACGTGACCAGCTGATTAGCCTTTCCAAACAATTGGAAGAGGCGACCCATGCCAAACTGGTTTTCTTTACGAATGTCTCTCATGATTTCCGTACTCCACTCACTTTGGTTGCCGATCCGGTGGAGCAACTATTGGAAGATAAGACATTGACTCCCAGACAACAATCCTTATTAAAGGTGGTGCATAAGAATGTACATATCCTGCTGAGGCTTGTCAACCAGATTCTTGATTTTCGTAAGTATGAAAATGATAAATTGGAATTGGTAAGAGCCAATATGAATCTACGGGTGCAGTTGCAGGAATGGAGTCATTCATTCCAAACTTTGGCTTTGAAAAAGCATATCCATTTTGTATTGGAGGTGAATGATGACCGGGCAGATTATCTGATGGCAGTGGATGCCGAGAAAATGGAACGTGTCTATTTCAACTTATTGTCCAATGCGTTTAAGTTCACACCGGAGAATGGAACCATTACGGTTACACTTTCTACTTTGACGAAGGAGGAAGGTGGGAGATATGCCCGTCTGGTAGTTGCTGACACTGGTTCGGGAATCTCTGTCCAACATATCCGGCATATCTTCGACCGCTTTTATCAGATTGATGTAAACCATGCGGGTTCGGGTATCGGCCTTGCCTTGGCAAAAGCTTTTGTCGAACTGCACGGTGGAGAGATAACGGTGGATAGTGTGGAAGGAAAAGGAACTGTATTTACAGTGGATATCCCTATGACAGTAGTGGAAGAGCCGTCTGCAGACCTCGTGCAGGAACCGCGCATTACACAACAGACGGTGGTGGAGGAGCTGGAGGATATGGAAACAGAAGAGCAGATTCCGGATGAGAATAAAGAATGTATCTTGATAATAGATGATAACGCGGATGTGCGTGACTATGTGAAGTCATTACTAAAAGAAGAATATACAGTGATAGAGGCTCCCGACGGGCGTGCCGGATTAAAGAAAGCCATGAAATATGTGCCCGATGCCATAATCTGTGATGTGATGATGCCGGTGATGGATGGATTGGAGTGTTGCAGAAAGTTGAAAACAGAATTGCAGACTTCCCATATTCCGGTGATGTTGCTCACCGCTTGTTCGTTGGATGAACAGCGGATACAGGGATTTGAGTGTGGGGCGGATTCTTATATCTCCAAACCCTTTAATTCCAAACTGTTGCTGGTACGTCTTCGTAATCTGATGGATAACCATAAGCGGTTGAAACAATTCTTCGGGGATAAGACTACTTTATCTAAAGAATCGGTAAGCGACGTGGATAAAGGCTTTGTTGACCGTTTCAGGGAACTGATAGAAGAAAACTTGGCGGATTCTGAATTAAGTGTGGAAGATTTAGGCAGTAAGATGGGATTAAGCAGAGTGCAGCTTTATCGTAAGATTAAGGCGCTTACCAATTATTCTCCCAATGAATTAGTACGTATTGCCAGATTAAAGAAAGCTGCTTCCTTGCTGGCCTCTTCAGAGAAAACCATATCCGAAATAACGTATGAGGTAGGTTTTACTTCTCCTTCTTATTTTACAAAGTGTTACAAGGAATATTTCGGGGAAAGTCCTACGGACTTCTTGAAACGCAGAGGATAAGAACTATATTCCCCGTAGGGAGTAATGCTTACGCTCTACGGGGGATGTATATTTTAAATCAGCGTTGATAAATCTTTCTCAGCTACGAAAGAGAGATTATTAAGAATAATCACTTCTCTTGCTCTGTCGGGATTATCTGTGCGGAAAATCAATATGCCTTTGTTTCCTAACAAGAAGGAATACAGATAAGTGATTCCTATTTTGGCTTCACTGAAAATGGTGATAGCGTCCGCTGCCCGTCCCGGCTGATTATCCAGTGTGATGGCGAACACATCAGAGAGCGCCACGGATATTCCGGCCTCTTTCAGTGTTTCGTATGCGCGTTTGGGTTCCGAGCAGATGATACGGTAAATGCCATATTCCACTGTATCGGCAATAGTGGAGGCAATCAGTTGTATGCCTGCTTCTTTTAATAAGTTCAATACCCTTTGTAGAGTCCCCGATTTATTTTCAATGAAGACGGATAATTGTTGTATAGTCATAAACTTATTTTTTAAAAGGTTTTACGTAAGTCTTTCACGCGGACAGCTTTGCCTTCTGGTTTAGGGAGTGTTCCTTTGGGTACCAGTTTCACACGTGGGGTAACTAATATTTCATCTTTCAGTTGGCGAGTGATTTCACGGGTCAATGATTGCAGACGCCCGTAATCGTCAGTGAACAGTTGGCTTAATTCTACTTCTACGGTCATCTCATCATTTGATTCGGCAGTTTCAAGTGTAATCAGATAATCACTGCCCAATTCTTTGAATTGTAACAAAATTGTTTCAATCTGAATGGGGAAGATATTGACCCCTTTCAGGATAATCATATCGTCACTGCGTCCTTTCATTCTGTCCAGACGTTTGTGATGACGGCCACAAGGACATTCGCCCGGCAGAATACGGGTAAGGTCACGGGTGCGGTATCTCAGTAAAGGCATCGCTTCACGATTGATCGTGGTCAACACCAGCTCACCCACTTCCCCTTCGGGTACGGGTTCCAAAGTGTCGGGGTTGATTATTTCTACGATATAATAATCTTCCCATATATGCAGGCCGTTCTGTTCCTGACATTCAAAAGCCACACCGGGACCGCACATTTCGGACATGCCGAAAGAATTGTAAGCTTTTACGCCTAACATATCTTCGATGCGGCGGCGTTGTTCTTCAGAGTGAGGTTCTGCTCCGATAATCAATGTCTTCAGTTTGGTATCACGGCGAGGGTCAATCCCCATTTCCTGCATTACCTCATACATACGGGCTGCATAGCTGGGAATGGCATGCAGGGCAGTGGTTCCGAAATCTGAGATAAACTTTAACTGGCGCTTGGTGTTTCCGGCAGCGGCAGGTACGGTTAACATTCCCAGCCTTTCGGCACCATATTGAAAACCTAGTCCGCCAGTGAACATGCCATAACCGGAAGAGTTTTGGAAAACATCACCTGGACGCAATCCTACCATATAAAGACAACGGGCGACTGCATTGGCCCATTCGTCAAGGTCTTTTTGAGTATGGAGAATGACAGTGGGATTTCCGGTGGTTCCACTGGATGAGTGAAGGCGGACGGTTTTTTCCAAAGGTACGGATGCCAGTCCGAAGGGATAGGTATCACGTAAATCTTGTTTGGTAGTAAACGGAATTTTTTGTAAATCATCCAGTGAACGGATATCTTCCGGGCTCAGATGACTCTCGGCAAATCGTTGTTTATAGAAAGGGGAATTCATGCAATGACGGACAGTCTTTTGCAAGCGTTCCAATTGCAATTTCTCTATTTCCGGCCGTGTTAGAGTTTCTAACTCTTTGTGTAAATACATAGCATTTTCTGTTTAGTTGGTTATTAGTCCGACAAAAATAGAAAAAAATATAATGCGGTTGGGAATAAGCTGACAAAATATGTATCTTTGGGGGATTTTAATTTAAAAATGTGATGAAAAAGACTTTATTTATAATAGGTATGTTGTTGTGCGTGTTTTCGTTGCACGCTCAGGATATGAAAACTCTCTTTATCGCTATGCCTGATTCGATAGCTCCTTTATTGACAAAGGTAAATCGCGAGGATTGTGTGGATTTTCTGGCAAGTAATATGAAGGCGGAGGTCAAGAACCGTTTTGGAAAGGTGTCCGAGCTGAAAAAGTTGACTGACGATTTTTTGTTTCTGCAGACCACGGGAAGTAGTTCTATGGAAATGAAACTGTTGCCCTTGAATGATTCTGTAAAGGTGATTTGTGTGATCAATACAGTTTGTGGTCCGGTTTGTGATAGTGAAATTCGTTTTTATAGTACACGGTGGGAGCAACTGGCGAAAAGTGATTTTATCCGGCTTCCTTCTGTCGAGGCTTTTTATCTGCCGGTAGATACGCTGACTGATGAGGCTTATGTTGCGATTAGAGAGAAAGCAGATATGGAACTGGTGAAAGCTACTTTGTCTGAGGACAAGTCAATCATCTCTTTTACTTATACTACTCCGGAATATCTGGCAAAGACAGAAAGAGAAAAATTGGCAGTGTATATCAAGAAAGAGCCGGTGATATATGAATGGAAAGAAGGAAAGTTTAGTGCATTCCCCTAAAGGGAGTGCAATGTGTTTCAATATAAAAAGGCTGCAACTCAATGAGTTTGCAGCCTTTTTATATTGAAACTTATGTGTAAGTTACAATTTACTTTTTCATACGGTTACCGTAGCGGCTCATGAACTTATCAACACGACCTGCTGTATCCACCAATTTAGATTTACCAGTGTAGAACGGGTGTGATGTATTAGAAATTTCCAGTTTTACCAACG
>OHIR01001508.1_pt1 | contig 10292 bp, 8 predicted proteins | sample 1568301 | NCBI WGS metagenome assembly OHIR01 (sample SAMEA3879539, study PRJEB24766) | human gut metagenome | biome: human-associated habitat; feature: feces | place: USA | collected 1985/1987
TTTCTGGACATATTCGGAACCCAGTTTGTATCCCAGAAAGGTTCCATAATATTTCACAAGAAGGGACGGAATGTTAAACAGCAGTAAGAATACGATCGGTGCCAGAATATTTCCGGTCATACCTTGCGTGAGATGGAGTCCAGGATGGATTCTATCTACAGGGCTCTTGCAAAGGAAGGGGGAGCTGTGCCGTCTTTCGATGCTTGCGTCGAGCAATTTTCCGATGAGAAGAAAGCGTTTTGGGTGGGTTGGCTGCAGATGCCGGTGGAGTTTGAGGATATTGTATTCGGGTTGAATGCCGGAGAGATTTCCCGTCCGTTCCTCACTCCTCAAGGCATTCATATCGTGAAAGTACTCGAACAGCAGGAAATCCTTCCTTTTGAGAGGATGAAGGACAAGATAATCCGTTGTCAAACCCGTCGTCATGGAATGGATAAAGGAACGCGGGCTTTTGTGGATAAACTGAAGAAAGAATATCACTATATGCCGGATAAAGCCGGTATCGACGAACTGCTGGCCAAAGGAAGCACTTCCCGTGTATTGTTTACACTGGATGGCAAGGCATACGGTGGAAAAGAGTTTGCCGGATTTGCCGCTGTTTATCCGGCAGGGACGCGCAGACAGTTGGAGGCTTTTACAGTAAAAACGATTCTGGACTATGAAAACTCCCGTCTGGAATTGAAGCATCCCGAATTCTGTGCGTTGGTGCAGGGGCATCGTGACAGCATGTTGCTTGCCGAAATCACTGACCGTGAAGTGGGAAAGAGGAGTGTGGTGGATGAAGCGGGATTGAAAGCATATTTTGAGGCGCACCGTTCGGACTTCCATTGGGACGAACCGCGTTATAAGGGTATTGTGCTGCATTGTACTACCAAGCGGGTGGCGAAGCAAGTACGGAAATTTCTGAAACAGATTCCGGAAGAGGAGTGGATGGATGCCATCCGTCTCACTTTCAATGCCGGCGATACTCCCAAGGTGCGGGCAGAGCAAGGATTATTTGCCCCCGGTGATAATGCATATGTGGATGATTTGGTGTTCAAAGGGAAGGATGCAACCCCGGTTTTGTCATTTCCCTTTACTGCTGTACAAGGTCGTAAGCAGAAGGGACCAGATAGTTGGCAAGAGGTGCGAGAGCCGCTCGTAACCGCTTATCGGAACTATTTGGAAACGCATTGGGTGGCAAAGTTGCGTGCTGCCGGTAAGGTTGAAATTGACCAAGAGGTTTTAAAAACCGTTAATAATCACTGATGCAACCGATTAAAACACTATCTTCGTACCTCAAAACGAAGTAAATATCAGTTGGTGATGCGAACAACCTGCTTTGGGCTTTTAATTTTCCTTCTCTGTGCGGCGTGCAGCGAGCAGCACGACCATAAAGGGCGGACACCGTTAGTGGAGTTGGACGGCAATTTCCTTTACCGGGAAGATTTGCAATCGGTACTTCCTGCCGGTTTGTCCAAAGACGACAGTCTGTTGTTTGCAGAACATTATATCCGTAATTGGGTGGAAGATATTTTGCTGTACGATAAAGCGCAGAGCAATATTCCCAATAACGGTGAGATTGATAAACTTGTGGAGAATTATCGCAAAGCATTGATAATGCATACCTATCAGCAGGCTTTAATACATCAGCGGCTATCAGAGGAGATTTCAGAACAAGACTTGACGGAGTATTACGAGAAGAACCAGGCGCTCTTCAAGGTGGAACGTCCGTTGATGAAAGGCTTGTTCATCAAAGTTCCTTTGACAGCCCCGCAGCTGGGCAATGTTCGTCGCTGGTACAAGACGGAAACCCGTGAGGCGGTGGAACATCTGGAAAAGTACAGTCTGCAGAATGCTGTGAAGTATGAGTATTTTTATGATAAATGGGTGCCGGTATCGGAAGTGCTGGATATGCTGCCCTTGAAGGTTCCTAATGTGGACGAGTATCTGGACAAGAATCGCCATGTAGAGCTGAAGGATACGGCTTTCCATTATTTCCTGAATGTGAGCGATTATCGCCCGGTGGGAGAGCAGGAACCCTATGAGTTTGCCCGTAGGCAAGTGAAGGATATGCTGCTGAACGTGAAGCAGGTGGAATTCATGAAGCAAGTGAAGGATGATTTGTACCAACGGGCGGTGAAAAGAGACAAGATTAAATATTATTTAGAATAAGACACCAAGAATGAAACAGTGTATGAACTTTAAGTTTGTAATTTTATTTGCCTTGACGCTATTAGTCGGTTCTACCGTTTATGGACAAGACAACGTAATTGACGAGGTAGTGTGGGTAGTAGGTGACGAGGCTATACTGAAGTCCGAAGTGGAAGAAGCACGCATGAGTGCATTGTATGAAGGACGCAAATTTGACCGTGACCCTTATTGCGTGATACCGGAGGAGATAGCCGTGCAGAAGCTGTATCTTCACCAGGCTGCCCTCGACAGTATCGAAGTATCCGAGAGTGAGGTTATCCAGCGTGTGGACTATATGACGAACATGTATATCGCCAACATCGGTTCGCGTGAGAAAATGGAGGAATACTTCAATAAGACTTCCAGCCAGATTCGTGAAACGCTGCGCGAGAATGCCCGTGAAGGATTGAAAGTTCAGAAGATGCAGCAGAAACTGGTGGGTGAGATTAAGATAACTCCGGCTGAGGTGCGCCGTTACTTCAAGGATTTGCCGCAGGACAGCATTCCTTATATCCCTACCCAGGTGGAGGTGCAGATTATCACTCAGCAGCCCAAGGTTCCTTTGGAGGAAATAGAAGATGTAAAGAGGCGTCTGCGTGAGTATACCGACCGTGTCAATAAGGGCGAAAGCTTTTCCATGTTGGCTCGTCTGTACTCCGAGGACCGTGGCTCGGCCATGCGTGGCGGTGAGATTGAAGACCCCAGCAAGGTTTCCAAGATTGTAGAGTCTGAATATGGTTTCCATATCATTCAGTTGATAGAGAAGCGCGGTGACCGTATTAAAACACGCCACATTCTGTTGAAACCGCATATTCCGGAAGAAGCTCTGGCTGCCGGTTGTGCCCGTTTGGATTCTATTGCCGATGATATCCGCAATAACAAGTTCTCTTTTGAAGAGGCTGCCTCAGTGCTTTCGCAGGATAAGGATACGCGTAACAATCATGGTTTGTTGCCGAATCCCAATACGAACACTTCCCGTTTTGAGATGCAGGAACTTCCCCCTGAAATAGCCAAGGTGGTGGATAAGATGAAAGTGGGCGAAATCTCCGAAGCCTTCACCATGATTCCGCAAAAGACCGGAAAAGAAGAGTGTGTGATTGTGAAACTGAAGAGCCGTACGACGGGACACAAGGCTACCATTGCCGATGACTATCAGAACTTGAAAGAGATTGTGTTGGAGAAACGCCGCGACGAAGTGCTAGACAAGTGGATTCGTGAGAAGCAGAAGCACACGTATGTCCGTATCAAGGATAATTGGAAGAATAACTGTACGTTCAAGTATCCGGGCTGGATCAAAGAATAATCCGGAAGGATTTACATGGATTTGTATGCAAAAGAAGAATACAAAAAATCATTTCCTGAACAAGCATAGATACCTCCTGGTAGGCATTCTATGCTTGTTTGGCATCTGTCTGCTGAGTGCGCAGGACAAAAAGAAGAGTACTGGTGCACCGGAGAAGAGGAAAGTGGACTCGATTGAACAGAAAAAGACGGAGACGTCGGAAAAGAAGAAGACGCGCGTCGATTTGTTGTACGCAGATGAGGCGCAGGCGGACAAACAGTTGCGTCCTGATGTGCAGGTACTCATCGGTTCGGTGAGGATGAAGCATGACAGTATGTACATGTTCTGTGATAGTGCGCTGATATTCGAAAAGATAAATTCTGTGGAGGCATTCGGCAATGTGCGTATGGAGCAGGGCGACACCTTGTTTATCTATGGAGACTATCTGTATTATGACGGCATGTCGCAGCTGGCCATGCTGCGTGAGAATGTACGTATGATAAATCGTAATACGGTGCTGACAACCGACAGTTTGAACTATGACCGTCTGTACGATTTGGGTTATTACTTCGAAGGCGGTACGCTGACCGACGAGGATAATGTGCTGACTTCCGAGTGGGGAGAATATAGCCCTGCCACCAAGTTGGCTGTCTTCAACCACGACGTGAAGCTGGTCAACCCGAAGTTTGTTTTGACTTCGGATACCTTGAAGTATAGTACAGCTACCAAGATTGCTACTATTTTAGGCCCCTCCGACATTGTGAGTGATCAAAATCATATTTATTCCGAACGTGGCGTGTACAATACGACTACTGAGCAGGCAGAACTGCTCGACCGTTCCGTACTGACCAACGACGGCAAGAAATTGACCGGTGACAGCCTTTTCTACGACCGCATCTTGGGATACGGTGAGGCTTTTGACAATGTACAGATGAATGATACGGTCAACCGGAACATGTTGACTGGCGACTATTGTTTCTACAACGAACTGACCGGAAGCGCCGTTGCCACCAAACGTGCCGTAGCTATCGACTATTCGCAGGGCGACAGTCTGTTTATGCATGGTGATACTTTGCGGCTGATTACCTACCATATGAATACCGATTCCATGTACCGGGAGATGCGTGCCTATCATAAGGTGCGTGCTTATCGCACGGATGTGCAGGCCGTATGCGATTCGTTGGTGTATAATTCCAAGGACTCTTGCATGACGATGTACACCGACCCTATCTTGTGGCACGGGGAACAACAGTTGTTGGGCGAGGAAATTAAAATTTACATGAACGATAGTACCATCGACTGGGCACATATCATCAATCAGGCCCTGACGGTAGAGAAAAAGGACAGTATTCACTATAACCAAGTTTCCGGTAAGGAGATGAAAGCTTTCTTTATAGATGGAGACATGCGTCTGGTGGAGGTAAACGGCAATGTACTGGTGGTGTATTATCCGGTAGAGGAGAAGGACAGTTCGCTGATTATGATGAACTATTCGGAAGGTGGACTTTTGAAAATGTACTTGAAGGAGAGAAGAATGGAGCGCGGAGTCTTTGTTGGAAAGACTACCGGTACAGCCTATCCTCTGGACCAGATTCCACCAGATAAGAGCAGGCTGCCTTCTTTTGTTTGGTTCGACTACATCCGTCCGCTCAACAAGGAGGACATCTTCGAGTGGAGGGCTAAAAAAGCAGGTGAAGTATTGAAGAAAAGTGACCGGAAACCTGTAACTTCGCCAAGGAATATGCATATTAAACGAAATAATAAGTAGCGTCATGGGAATGTTTGCAATGCGGAAGCCTCGTGGCTTCAATCATAGCTATATCTATGTGGATGAGCGGAAAGAGAAGTTGGCGAAGATGGAAGAAAACGCCAAGCGTGACCTGGGTATGCTGCCGGAAAAGGAATTCTCGCCCGAGGATATACGGGGCAAATTCATAGAAGGAACAACTCACTTGAAGCGGCGCAAGGAGAGCGGACGTAAGCCGATGCATTTGGGCATAATCCTTGTTGTCATAGCTGTGCTGATTTATTTGTGGTATGCCATCAGTAACGGAATCATTTAATAATGATTAATCATTAATCCCTAATCATTAAACATTATCATGAGCGATATCATTCATTTGCTGCCCGATTCGGTTGCCAATCAGATTGCTGCCGGAGAGGTGATTCAGCGTCCGGCATCTGTTGTGAAAGAATTGGTGGAAAATGCAATTGATGCCGAAGCAGAGGAAATACATGTGCTGATTACCGATGCGGGCAAGACCTGCATCCAGGTGATTGATGACGGGAAGGGTATGTCCGAAACGGATGCGCGCCTTTCTTTTGAACGTCATGCGACTTCAAAGATACGCGAGGCTGCCGATTTGTTTGCCCTACGCACCATGGGCTTCCGTGGAGAGGCGTTGGCTTCTATAGCAGCGGTAGCTGAAGTGGAGTTGAAAACACGTCCGGTCAGCGAGGAGCTGGGGACGCGGCTGCTGATTGCCGGCTCTAAAGTCGAGAGCCAGGAAGCCGTTTCCTGCCCTAAGGGAAGCAATTTTTCCATCAAGAACCTATTCTTCAATATTCCTGCCCGGCGTAAATTCCTGAAAGCCAACTCTACGGAGTTGAGCAATATCCTTACGGAATTCGAGCGTATAGCGCTGGTGCATCCTGAGGTAGCCTTCTATCTGTATAGTAATGATACGGAATTGTTCAATCTTCCGGTAATGCCTTTGCGGCAACGCATCATGGCAGTTTTCGGAAAGAAACTGAATCAGCAGTTGCTGTCCGTAGACGTCAATACGACGATGATAAAGATTTCCGGTTTTGTTGCCAAGCCGGAAACCTCGCGCAAGAAAGGAGCGCACCAATACTTTTTTGTGAACGGGCGTTATATGCGTCACCCCTATTTCCACAAAGCGGTGATGGACGCTTATGAGCAGCTGATTCCTGCCGGTGAGCAAATCTCCTACTTTATTTATTTCGAGGTAGACCCTGCCAATATCGATGTGAACATCCATCCGACGAAGACGGAGATTAAGTTCGAGAATGAGCAGGCTATCTGGCAGATTCTGTCGGCTGCGGTCAAGGAATCCTTAGGCAAGTTTAGCGCTATACCTACTATCGATTTTGATACCGAGGACATGCCGGATATTCCTGCATTCGAGCAGGCTCGTCCGATAGAGCCTCCGAAGGTACACTATAACACGGATTTCAATCCCTTCAAGACGTCTTCCGCTTCTTCCTATGGAGGCGGTGGCAATTATTCGCGCCCCAAAGTGGAGTGGGAGGGGCTTTATTCCGGTTTGGAAAAAGCCAGCAGGATGAACGAGCCGATGGAGGAAGAGCCTTTTGTAGAGGATACGGTTACCGGTACGGCTCCAAGAGAGGAGGAGAGGGTTCCTTATTTCCAGGAAACGGTTCCTTCCGGGGCAAGCGCCTCTTTCTATGGCAATGAGGCAACGGTAGAGAAAGGAGCGCAACACTTCCAGTTCAAGGGGCGTTTTATTCTGACTTCCGTTAAATCGGGTCTGATGCTGATAGACCAGCACCGGGCGCATGTCCGGGTATTGTTCGACCGCTATATGAGCCAGATTCGACAGAAACAAGGCGTATCCCAGGGGGTATTGTTTCCGGAGATTATCCAGTTGCCGGCTTCGGAAGCTGCCGTACTGGAAAGTATATTGGAAGATTTGTCGGCAGTAGGCTTCGATTTGAGCCCGCTGGGTGGCGGCAGCTATGCCATCAACGGCATACCTTCGGGCATAGAGGGGTTGAACCCGGTAGAATTGGTCCGGAATATGGTACATACTGCTATGGAAAAAGGGAATGACGTTAAGGAAGAGGTGCAGACAATTCTTGCATCGACCTTGGCACGTGCTGCGGCCATCGTCTATGGACAAGTGCTGAGCAACGAGGAAATGTCCAATCTCGTGGACAATCTGTTTGCATGCCCATCCCCGAATTATACTCCGGACGGAAAGACGGTGCTGGCGACCATTAAAGAAGACGACATAGAAAAGCTTTTCTCCAAATAAGGAAGAGTACTTTCTTTTGCATCAAGGCAAAAAAAGTACAAATATTCAGAACCTTTTAGTTCTGTTGGCGTTAATTAGACAGTTTGAATGATAAAGAGTTTAATTAACCACTTAACTATTTTAAGGTATATGAAAAAGATTCTAATGTTACTGGCTTTAGCTGGTGTGTCTTCTGTTGCCATGGCGCAGCAAAAGACTGAAGTTGTGGAAGAATTTGGTGTTATCCAGGTTCAGGATAAATATCAGGTAATCACTAATCCGTTCTGGAGTAATTGGTTTTTCTCTATAGGCGGTGGTGCCGAAGCAACTTTTGGAGATAATGATAAGGCAGGAAGTTTTGGCAAGCGTATCAGTCCGACGCTGAATTTTGCCATCGGCAAATGGTTCACCCCGGGACTGGGAGTACGTCTGCAATATAGCGGCCTTCAGGCAAGAGGATATACGTATGATGCAGGTGCTGACTACGTGAAAGGCACTCAGATGGATGACGGCTACTACAAACAGCGTTTCGACTATATGAATCTGCACGGAGATGTGATGTTCAATCTGAATGCGCTGTTTGGAGGATACAACCAGCACCGTGTGTATGAAATCATTCCTTATGTAGGTGCTGGCTTCACTCACAACTACACAAAGCCTCACCGCGAAGCTCTGTCTGTAAACGCGGGTATCATCAATCGCTTCCGTATTTCCAATGCGATAGATATTAACCTGGAGCTGAGCGCAATGGGCGTTGAAGATAAGTTCGATGGCGAAGTTGGCGGCGATCATGGATATGATGGCGTGCTGAGTGCAACGGTAGGGTTGACATACCGTTTCCCCGCCCGTGGATTCCGTCGCCCGATGCCTCAGTTGATTTCTCAGGTAGAGCTGGCTGCCATGCAGGCACAGCTTGCAGAGATGGGAGCTGCCAACCAGCAGCTGCAGAATGCATTGGTGGCTGCACAGAACCAGCCGGTGGCCGAAGTTACGGAAACCGAAGTGATTGTTCCCGATCCGGATATAGCACCGCGTACCGTATTCTTCAATATCGGTTCTGCCGAAGTCTCTCCACGTGAAGCAATGAACTTGTCTTATCTGGCAGACCAGATGAAACAGTTCCCGAACGCCATTTACACTGTAAACGGATATGCAGACTCTGCAACCGGTACGCCGGCATTCAACAAAGAGTTGAGTTTGAAGCGTGCACAAGCCGTGGTCGATGTATTGGTAAAACAATACGGAATTCCTGCTGACCGCCTGAAGGTGGATGCCGGTGGTGGTGTCGATAAGTTCGGACAGCCGATTCTGAACCGTGTGGTATTGGTGAAATCTGCCAATTAGAAAGCTACGAGCTACAAGCTACAAGGAGTTACGAGTTATAGAAATGAGAAGGGGCATGCGTTATTATGACGCATGCCCCTCATTTTTTGTAACCAGTAACTTGTAACAGGTAGCTCCTTGTAACTCGTAACTTCTGTAACTCGTATCTCCTATCCCTTATTCTCCGCCGAATTTCTTTACTTGCTCTGCAATCAGTTCCGCATCATCAAAGTAGTTTATCTTCATAGCCTTGCGTACATCGTCCAAGGTTGCGGCAGCGGTTTCCCTGGCAGTTCCGCAACCTTTCTTCAGCATGTCGTAGATGGCGGGGATGTCTTTTTCAAACTCCTTGCGGCGGTTGCGGATAGGCTCCAGTGTCTCCTGCATAATTTCGTTGAGGAACTTCTTCACTTTCATGTCGCCCAGACCGCCACGTTGGTAGTGGGCTTTCAGTTCGTCCAGATTCGGATATTCGGGCAGATAAAGGCTAAAGTGTTCCGGACGGCAGAAAGCATCCAGGTAAGTGAATACGGTGTTGCCTTCCAATTTTCCGGGGTCTTGCACACGCAGGTGGTCGGGGTCGGTATACATGCTCTTCACCTTCTTCTGCACCTCGTCGGCAGAGTCCGAAAGATAGATACAGTTGCCGAGGCTCTTGCTCATCTTGGCTTTGCCGTCCGTTCCCGGCAGGCGCAGGCAGGCTGCATTGTCCGGCAACAGGATTTCCGGTTCCACGAGGGTTTCACCATATATATAGTTGAAACGGCGTACGATTTCACGAGCTTGTTCAATCATCGGCTCCTGGTCTTCGCCCACGGGCACGGTAGTGGCGCGGAAGGCGGTAATGTCCGCTGCCTGGCTGATGGGGTAGGTGAAGAAACCTACGGGGATGCTTGTCTCGAAATTACGCATCTGGATTTCGGTCTTTACCGTCGGGTTGCGTTGCAGGCGGCTCACGGTCACCAGGTCCATATAGTAGAAGGTCAGTTCGCAGAGTTCCGGTATCTGGGATTGGATGAAGATGGTACTCTTCGTCGGGTCCAGTCCGCAAGCCAGGTAGTCCAGTGCCACCTCGATGACGTTCTGGCGCACCTTTTCCGGATTCTCCATATTGTCCGTCAGCGCTTGTGCGTCGGCGATGAAGATGAAAATCTTGTCGTACAAGCCGGAGTTTTGCAGTTCCACTCTTCTTCTCAATGAGCCTACATAGTGTCCTATGTGCAGGCGTCCTGTGGGGCGGTCGCCCGTAAGGATGATTTTTTCTTTTGCCATATTATGTATTTTTTAGTTTCTTCATTGTATAAAAGCCATTAAGACCGGCAAAGATACCTATAATTATCGAAACCTCAAGGGATGACGCTTTCTTTCCTTTTCACGTATACCTTATGGCTTCCGATGCCGCTTGTATCGATTCCGCTGCCGGGAGTATGTGCCCATTTGCGCAGTTCCACGGTGGCGGTGGAGCGGACGAGTCCGGTCAGTTGCCGGTAGATGCTGACAGTAAGGAAGGCGTGCTT
>OHIR01001509.1_pt1 | contig 10278 bp, 8 predicted proteins | sample 1568301 | NCBI WGS metagenome assembly OHIR01 (sample SAMEA3879539, study PRJEB24766) | human gut metagenome | biome: human-associated habitat; feature: feces | place: USA | collected 1985/1987
ATCTTTGCCATTCTCCTTTATCTCCTGCTGCGTCCCGCAAAAAAATATGAGGGTGCAGTTGAAGTCAATTTGGAGTATAATAAGTAAAGCAATCCGATAGGAATTGCAATGTAGAGCAAAGGAGTTGATCCTTATGGGAACGCTCATTGTAGGACTTGTTATCCTCTTGTTCGTCCTTGTTTCGGTGTACACCATCGTGCATGACCATAAAAGTGGGATTGGAACGTGTGGCGGCAACTGCGCCTCCTGTGGCGGCTGTGCCTTCCATTCGGCTCCTGAAAAGAAATAACCTGCATGTTGGGTACAAAAAGGGTGCTGCGTAAGCAGCCCCCTTTTTTTTGCGTTTTTCTCCCCCATCCCGGTCCTGCAATAGGGAAAAACGAGACATTATTCTCCGTCCCTTTTTCCCGCGACCTTTATTCGATCAAATGCGCATTTGATTATATTAACCTCTCTTTTCTATTAATTTGTACCAAAAATTACAATAAGCACCACGGAATTTCCTATTTTCAGGGAAATTCCCATTTCATTGGTATTCGGGGTCCAAACAAGATAGAATAGACAGAGAAGCCCGTTGCAGTCCCTTTTTATGGATATATCTTTGAACGGTCAGGGCCTTTCCCTAAAAGAAAGTTTTTTTCAGATAACTCCATAAACTTCTTGACATGTGTAATCATTCGGGTTACAATTAGCTCATCAAGGATTGTTATTAAGTGATAGGAATTATTCTATCACCGAGAAGAAGGATTTTCTGTACAGAGGAGGTCGGAAACAGATGTTATTTACCACTACCAATGACCATGAAGAATTACGCGCTGCAATACGCGGATTCGCTGAAACGAAAGTCAAGCCGATTGCATTCTCCCTCGATAAGGAAAGCAAGTTCCCCACTGAAATCGTCAAGGAAATGGGCGAAAATGGCTGGATGGGACTTCCCTATCCGAAAGAATACGGCGGGGCCGGCATGGATTACATTGCCTATGCCATTGCCGTAGAGGAACTGGCCCGTGTTGACGGCGGTGTTGGCGTTATCCTTTCGGCTCACGTATCCCTGGGTTCCTATCCTATCTTTGCCTTTGGGACAGAAGAACAAAAGCAAAAATACCTCGTTCCCCTTGCCAAAGGTGAGAAGATCGGTGCCTTTGGCCTTACAGAACCCAATGCCGGTTCTGACGCAGGCGGCACAGAAACAACGGCTGTCTTTGATGGCAAGAACTGGATTCTCAACGGCAACAAGATTTTCATCACCAACGGCGGCGAAGCTGATACGTACGTTGTCTTTGCTGTCACCGATCCCGACGCAGGTACGCGCGGCATCAGTGCCTTTATCCTCGAAAAAGGCATGCCCGGTTTTACCTTCGGCGATCATTACGACAAACTGGGGATCCGTTCCTCCGCTACGGCTGAACTGATCTTCAACAACGTCAAGGTTCCTCAGGAAAACCTCCTGGGCAGACTGGGCCAAGGCTTCAAGATTGCCATGGCAACCCTTGACGGCGGCCGTATCGGGATTGCTGCCCAGGCTCTGGGGATTGCCCAAGGCGCGTACGAAGCAGCCCTAAACTATTCCAAGGAAAGAATCCAATTTGGTGCGCCGATCTGCCAGAACCAAGGTGTTTCCTTCAAGCTGGCTGATATGGCAACAAGACTGAGAGCTGCCCGTTTCCTCGTTTACAGTGCGGCTGAAATGAAGACGGAACATATGGATTATGGCATGCAGTCCGCCATGGCAAAGCTCTATGCTTCTGACCTTGCTGTTGAAATCACAAACGATGCCCTTCAGATCTTTGGCGGTACGGGCTACCTCAAGGGGATGGATATCGAACGGATGTACCGCGACGCGAAGATCACTACGATTTACGAAGGCACCAACGAGATCCAGCGTGTCGTTATTGCAGCCCATATTACGGACCGTCTGTCCAACGCCAAACATGGCGGCGGTGGGTCCCGCAAGGAAAAGGCCATTACAGGCTCCCGCAAGAAGATGATCTTCAAAGATGGCTCTCCGGAAGAACAAGTGGCTTCCCTTGTTGAAGCCCTGAAAGGGGATGGCTATGACTTCACGGTCGGCATCCCGATGGATACGCCGATTGTTGACGCTGAACGCGTTGTCAGTGCCGGTAAGGGCATTGGAGAAAAAGAAAACATGAAACTCATTGAGGAACTGGCTCACGCTGCTGGCGCGGCAGTTGGCTCCTCCCGCCCGGTTGCTGAAACCCTGCAGTATGTTCCTATTGAACGCTATGTCGGCATGAGCGGACAGAAATTCAAGGGCAACCTCTACATCGCCTGCGGGATTTCCGGCGCCATCCAGCACCTCAAGGGCATCAAGGATGCAACCACCATTGTGGCCATCAACACCAATGCCGGTGCTCCGATCTTCAAAAACTGCGACTACGGGATCGTCGGTGATGTCAAAGTCATCCTGCCGCTCTTAGCCAAAGCCTTCGGAACGGGCGAAAAGAAACCGGCTCCTCCCATGGTGAAAATGAAGAGACCGCTCATCAAGAAGGAACTGCCTCCTGGACTGTTTGTCTGCAACGGCTGCGGATATGAATACGATCCGGATAAGGGCGATCCTGCTGGTGAAATCAAACCAGGAACGAAGTTTGAGAACCTGCCGGAAGATTGGACCTGCCCTGAATGCGGCGAAGAAAAAGCCCACTTCGTACAGGAATCCTAACTGGTTCAATCCACTCTGATAGCGAGATTCAAGGGGGAGAAGGGCCCTTCTCCCCACACCAAAGAAGGAGATAACAATATGGAATGCGTAAGAAAATTAACGAAAGATTTGTACTGGGTTGGCGCTGACGATCGCCGCTTGGAACTTTTTGAAAATATTCATCCCATTCCTCGGGGCGTATCCTACAATGCCTACGTCCTTTTGGACGAAAAAACGGTTCTTTTCGATACAGCTGACTGGTCTGTCTGCCGTCAGTTCCTGGAAAATGTCGAAGCCGTCCTTGCTGGCCGTCCCTTGGATTACCTGATTGTCAACCATGTGGAACCGGACCACGCGGCAAGCCTTCAGGAAGTCCTCATCCGTCACCCTGAGACCAAGGTCATCAGTAATGAGAAAGCCTTTGATCTCATGCGTCAATTCGGGTTCAGCGTGGATGACCGCGCCGAAGTGGTTGCCGAAGGCGATACCCGCAAATTCGGAAAGCACACCATTGCCTTTGTCGCCGCGCCGATGGTCCACTGGCCGGAAGCCATGGTCTCCTTTGATACGACCACTGGCACCCTCTTCTCGGCCGATGCCTTTGGTACCTTTGGTGCCTTGGGCGGCCGCATCTTCGCGGATGAAGTGAATTTTGAACGGGATTGGCTTGATGATGCCCGCCGCTACTATACCAACATCGTTGGTAAATACGGTGCTCATGTCATGGACCTCCTGAAAAAGGCTTCCGCCCTCGAGATCAAGATGATCTGCCCTCTCCATGGACCTGTCTGGAGAAAGAACATTCCTTGGTTCCTTGATAAGTATGTCCATTGGGCCTCTTATGAACCAGAAGAAAAAGGAGTGCTCCTCGTTTATGCCTCCATGTACGGCAACACGGAAAGTGCCGCGTCGGTCTTTGCCGCCCGCCTTGCAGAAAAAGGCATGTCCAACATCCATATGTACGACGTCTCCAAGACTGATACGAGCTACCTCATTTCCGATGCGTTCAAGTACAGCCACATCGTCCTGGCTTCTGTGACGTACAACCTCAACATTTATCCGAAGATGATGACCTTCCTGGATCATATGAGAATGCTCAATGTCCAGAACCGCTATGTCGGCATCATCGAAAATGGTTCCTGGGCCTGCACAGTTGGTACCTTGATGCATGATTACCTGGAAGACGAAATGAAGGGAATGACGATCCTTCAAGACAGCGTCACCATCAACTCCAGCATGACCAAGGGCCAGAACCGCTCCATGGACGACATGGTCGATGCCCTTCTGGATTCCATGAAGGAAGAAAAGAAATAACTCTCACGTAAGAACGCTCCGCCCATCACGGGCGCATCCTCCTATGATGGGCGGGCCGACCTCCTATCTTTTGCATCTTTGATGCATGCATCCGTTACCCTCTCTCTCATAGTGCCGTTAAAAGGACCCGACTAGGCATGTTCCCAGTCGGGTCCTTCGTCTTTGGGTGCTGCCTCCTTCGAGTCTCTTCGTTCATTCCGCTTTTTTATAAAATAGCACCAGTGCCTTTAGCGGTCCTCCCAAAAAGCCGAACAATGACCATCTGGACACTTTCCCTGCCAGATGGTCATTGTTCCATTTACCGTGCCTTAGGTGCGTTCATAGGCCGCTTTATAAATTGTGTACATATCTTTTTCATGAAGCACTTTTGCCGATCCCAGGGCATCCTTTGCGGTATGGCTGCACATGCGTGCCAGTGTGCGAAGGTCCTCATCTGAAAGGATAAGGCCCAGCTCCTTAAGGGAAATCGGCATGGAAATGGAAGCAAAGAAGGCCTCCAGGGCCTCAATGCCCTTGAGGGCAATGGCTTCATCACTTCCGATTTCCGGCACATTCATGACATGAAGGGCAAAACGACAGAAGCGGGGAAGGCAGTCCTTATAGACATACCGGGCCCAGCTTCCCCATAGTGCCGTTAGACCTGCCCCGTGGGCAACATCATAAAGACCGCTCACTTCATGTTCCAGGCGATGGGTAGCAAAATCCCTGGCACAATGACCAAGGCCTGTCAGGTCATTATGAGAAAGACTGCCCGCCCACATGATTTCAGCCCGTGCATCATAATCATCAGGGTGATCCCGCAGGATGAGGCTCTGAGCCATAACGGTCCGCAGCAGGCCTTCTGCGAGGGCATCAGTAAGTTCCATACTGGGGCCTTGGACAAAATAGCGTTCCAGCGTATGCATGATGATATCACAGCAGCCGCAGGCCGTCTGGTAAGCCGGCAGGGTCATGGTAAGTTCCGGGTTCATGACAGCAAAAACCGGGCGGGCCAGATCGCTGTTATAGCCCCTTTTTTCATGGGTCCTGTCGTTTGTAATGACCGATGAATTGGAAAGTTCACTTCCCGAAGCAGCAAGGGTAAGGACCACACCGACAGGAAGGGCTTTTTGGGCCTGGGCCTTTCCCGCATAGAAGTCCCACACATCGCCTTCATAGCAAAGTGCGTAGGAAATGGCCTTTGCCGCATCGATTACGCTGCCGCCGCCTACGGCAAGAATCAGGTCAATGCCCTCTTCCCTGGCTTTTTGGGTGCCCATCCGGACAAAGGACAAACGGGGATTGGGGGTAACACCGCCTAAGGCAGCATAAGCGATGCCCGCCTGTTCAAGGGAGTCCGTGACGCGGAAAAGAAGCCCGCTTTTTTGGGCACTTTTCCCTCCATAAAGAATAAGAACCTTTTGGGCGCCCCGTTCTTTTACAAGGACACCGGTTTCTCTTTCCCTTCCCTTCCCAAAGACAACCTTAGTCGGGGAATAATAGGTGAAATCACAAATCATAATAAGCCCCCTCCTTTCCTGCTTTTCAAAAAAAGCCTGCATTTCTGCAGGCGTCATTGGTTTTTAGCATCCCATTATCAATCACGGCCAAAAAGGTCACGTGTATAGACCTTGTGGGCAGCATCTTTAAGTGCGCTGTCCATACGATTTGCAACAATGACCTGACTTGTTTCCTTAAAGTAGGGCAAGTCACGGGTTACACGGCCGCCCCCAAATAAACTGCCTTCTTCAAGGGTTGGCTCGTAGATGAGAAGCTGTGCCCCTTCCTTTTTGAGTAAGTCCATGATTGTCTGGATGGCACTTTGCCGAAAATTATCACTGCCGGATTTCATGATGAGGCGATAGATACCGATGACAGGACGGGCAGCATCGCTATTTGCAGCCGATCGGGCCGTTTCCAAGACTTGCTGCGCAATGAACGCTTTGCGAATCTCGTTGGAACGGATGACCGCATCCATCAGGGCTTCTGGGACGCCGCCATAATCCGCCTTAAGTTCTTTCGTGTCCAAAGGAGGGATTATTGTAATGCCCGCCAATCCGCGGATCAAGGCAGACGCCATCGATGATGGATTTTGTATCCATGCCCTTTACACAGGCATAGGTATCAAGTTCATTGAAATAGGCCACACGCAGGGCAAGGTAGGTATTGGCAAAAAGTTTGACCGCTTCCGCCTCTGAAGAATCCATTATCTTGATAGGAACGTCTTCTTTTTCCGCACCCTCTTTAAGAAGCTGTGCAAACAGCTGGGCCTCGGTTTCCATGTCCGGCCCTTGGGAGCCAATCCCCACGATGATGCGGGAAGGGTAAAGGTTATCATAAAGGGCCCTTCCCTCCCTCAGGAATTCAGGACTGAAAAGCAGGTGCAGCTTCTGATAACGCTGAGCAGCCGCTTTTGTATACCCTACAGGAATCGTGGATTTGATGACAACCAGAGCCTCTGGATGAACCTGTTCAATCAGGGTCAGGACTTCGTCTACATGGGATGTATCAAACTGATGATGAGTCTCATCATAGTCTGTTGGGACCGCGACAATCACAACATCAGCCTGTTCATAGGCCTGCCGCGCATCCAGTGTTGCCTGAAGCTGGAGCGGCCGATCTTTCAAGTAATGTTCCAGTTCCCGATCTGAAATCGGGGAGTGGCCCTGTGCCAACTCTTCTACACGCCGTGGATCCACATCAACTGCATAAACCTTGTGATGCTGGGATAACAGGACCGCAAGGGATAGTCCAACATAGCCCAGACCTGCCACAGCAAGGACAAGATCCCGTTTTTCTTTTTCCATTCTTTCACCTTCGAATCAGCTACAGACCTTTGACGATGTTCTTCAAATAGGAAGCAAATTCGTCTTTTAGGTCATCCCGACGCAGGGCATATTCCACCATGGCCTGGAGATAACCTTGTTTATTGCCCACATCGTAGCGACGGCCGGAAAAACGGTAAGCATAAAGGGGCTCACGATGGCTCATGACCCGAAGGGCATCAGTCAGCTGGATTTCGCCGCCCTTTCCTGGCTTTGTTTCAGAAAGGACATCAAATACATCCGGCGTAATCACATACCGACCTAAAATCGCCATACGGCTTGGTGCGTCCTTGACAGCCGGTTTTTCCACCATATCCTCGACTTTCATGAGGCCATCTACACCATCGACTTCCTTGCCCTTTACAATGCCATAACTGGAGACATCTTCGCGGGGCACGGTCTGACAGCCCAGGATTGTTGCTCCTGTCGCCTCGTATTGGTCCATGAGCTGACGCAGGGCCGGCTTTCCCTCCGTATAGACAATATCATCCCCTAAAATGACGGCAAAAGGTTCACCGTCAACAAAGTCCTTGGCACAGTAAATGGCATCTCCCAGGCCGCGCATGTGCTTTTGACGGATATAATGGATATCAATGCTTGAGATATCACGGATTTGCCGCAGTTGTTCCAATTTTCCTGCTTGATAGAGATGATTTTCCAATTCGGGAGATGAATCAAAATGGTCCTCAATGGCTCGCTTTGCATGGCCGCTGATGATAAGGATCTGTTCAATCCCGCTTGCACGGATTTCCTCTACAATGTATTGGATGGTCGGAATATCAACAACGGGAAGCATTTCCTTGGGCATCGCTTTTGTAGCTGGCAGGAAACGGGTTCCGAAACCAGCAGCCGGAATTACGGCTTTACGCACTTTTTGCATGAGTGTTCCTCCTAAACAAAGAGGGCCTCCTCATCAGTAGGCCCCTTTATGATGTAATACAACACTGAATGTTTTCCAAAGCAGGGACAGGTCAAGCCAAATCGACCAATTGCGGACATACCAGGAATCCATTTGGACCCGCTCCTCATAGGTCGTATCACTGCGTCCGTTCACCTGCCACATCCCCGTAATGCCGGGACGAACCATATAAAAGTCAGAGATATAGCTGCCATATTTAGGGATTTCAGCCCGAACAATGGGGCGCGGCCCAACAAGACTCATTTCTCCTTTAAGGACGTTAAATAGCTGGGGCAGTTCATCAAGGCTCGTCCGGCGCAGGATGTGCCCAATCCGCGTAATGCGGGGATCATCCTTAAGCTTGAAGTCCCGTTCCCATTCTTCCCGGGCCTCCGGATGGGAAGCCAAGTACTCCTTTAATTTCACATCGGCATCAACGCACATGGTACGGAATTTATAGCAAGGGAATTCCTTACCGCCCTGTCCGATCCGCCTGTGGGCAAAAAGAATGGGGCCTGGTGAATCAAGCCGTACCAAAAGAGCCAAGAGAAGCAGGATTGGACTGATCACAAGGATGCCAATGAGGGTCAGGACCATGTCAAAAAGGTATTTCAGAATCTTATTGTAACTTCTAGCCAAATTGTTGCGCAGGCCCATGACAAGCAGCCGCTCATTAAAGAGACTTTCCACAGTGACCCCATTGACGGGAAGCCCAATGAGATCAGGGATGAAGGAGAGATTCCTGACAAGGGGCTGGATGCGGTAAATCAGGCTGTCAAGCTTCTTTGGAGAAAGCCCGGGAGCGGCAATGAAAACATCATTGACCTGCGTTTTTGTCAAGATCGGCTCAATCTCGTCCAAGGTTCCCAGATAGGGAAGATTGCCAACATTTTCCTTTCGCTCCCCAGCGTCATCGACATAGCCAATGACATGATAATTCAGCCCGACGTCGTCCTTGATGCCGCGCAGGAGCAGCTGTGCCGTCTTGCCGGCCCCAACAAGAAGGACTGGATAGCGCCCAATACCGGCCCAGTCAAGGATTTTTGTCATAACAAGGCGCGAAAGGCTGAGGAAAAGGAAGGAAAAGATTCCCAAGAAAGCAATGAAGAGCCGGCTCGTGGAATTGCCAATGTGGGTCAAGTAGACCAAGAGGATAATGAGGCAAATGGCATAGGCACAGCCGTAAAAAATACGCTCCAGCAGGCGCCAGATTCCCATCGGTTTCTGATAGACCCGCCCGGCCCGTAAAAATAAAATAAAAAAGAGGGGGAATACAATCCACTTATTGAGCCAAGCAATGTGCAGCACGGAACTGCCCATTAGACCATTGCGGGCACTGACGGCCAGATGTTCCGCCAAAAGGATAAAGATCCAGTCGCTCAGCATATAGAACGTGGGCAAGAAATAACTCAAATGATGCTCAATGAAGCGTTTATGGGTCCCCCGGGATCCCTCCTGCTTAGACTCAGGACGCACAAGCACACACTCCCATCATAGAACCGGAAAACCGGGTATTTTACATATCTTATATTATATCGAAAAAAACAGGCGGTTACAATATCCGCCTGCGCTCCTCATTAAGACTGCGTTCTTACGCCTCCCCCAATTTGAGCGAAGGATTGGCATTAAGATCAAGGGTGGCAAAGTCGTGAGCAAGATACTGATAATATCCCCGTACAGCAATCATGACAGCATTATCCGTACAGAGGATGGGCGTTGGATGGACAAGTTCCGCCCCCACGGAATCAGCGCCTTGGGCAAGGGCTTCCTGCAGATGGCGGTTAGCGGACACCCCGCCGGCCAGGACAACTTTCTTAAGTCCTGTCGCAATAAGAGCTTCCTTGCATTTGGTTACAAGAACGTCCACAATGGCTTCCTGGAAAGAAGCAGCCACGTCTTCCCGCTTGACCTCAAGACCGCGCTGTGCTTGTGCATGAAGATAGTTGATGACGGCAGATTTCAGGCCGCTGAAGCTAAAGTCATAGCTGTTGAGCAGAAGCGGACGCGGAAAATCAATGGCCTCCGCCTTGCCGGAAAGGGCGAGTTTTTCGATTTCCGGACCGCCAGGATAGGGCAGGCCCATAAAGCGGGCAATCTTATCAAAGGCTTCACCGGCTGCGTCATCACGGGTCTGACCTAAAAGGCGGAACGTGTTATAGTCTTCCACAACAAGCAGGGAGGTATGACCGCCAGACACAACCAAGGCCAAAAAAGGCGGTTTTAGATCCGGATCGGAAAGAAAATTGGCAAAAACATGCCCTTCCAAGTGATTGACTCCAATCAAGGGTTTTCCTGTTCCAAGCGCAAGCCCTTTTGCTGCACTGAGGCCGACAAGCAGGGCCCCTACAAGGCCCGGTCCGTAGGTGACAGCAATGGCGTCAATCTCCGTTAACCCAAGATGGGCCTTCTTGAGCGCCTCGTCAATGACGGGCATGACATGTTCGATATGTTTCCGGGACGCAATTTCCGGAACGACACCGCCAAATTTACGGTGTACCAAGATTTGTGTCGATACAACACTGGAGAGCACTTCCCGCCCGTTCCGGACGACGGATGCTGCGGTTTCATCACAACTGCTTTCAATGCCTAGGATGGTAAGA
>OHIR01001520.1_pt1 | contig 10184 bp, 9 predicted proteins | sample 1568301 | NCBI WGS metagenome assembly OHIR01 (sample SAMEA3879539, study PRJEB24766) | human gut metagenome | biome: human-associated habitat; feature: feces | place: USA | collected 1985/1987
AAGCTGACAAAAGAAATGCCGACACTTGAAACAAAACAGGAACAGACAAATATACAAAATGAAAATCAAAACAATACAGGTAATGATTCTGCAAGAGAAGAAAACTTAAGTATAAGAGATGTGGCGTATATAGGTCAGCAGTTTGAATTGAGGGATGATGATATAAGATATAAATATGATGAAAATAATCGGAAAACATATAATGTATTTTATATATCTGTTAGAACCGTTAATATTTCCAGAGAATGTAATTTTGATGTGAATAGAATAAGATTTGGACTAGACGATAAGAAAGATAGTATTGATGCAGATTATAATTTTATATCAGATTATTACTATGCAATGATAGAGTTAGAGGTTACTAAAGATATTAATGATAATGATATAATATTAGATAATGATAATGAATTCCATACATTATGGTATTCTGTAAAACTGAATGAAGATGGTACATATAATAAAATTGAAAATTATGAAAATGTTGGGATAAGTTCAGACAATACTCATGGAAATGTTCATCTTGAAAAGGGTGAAACAAAAACAATAACATTATACTATCTTATAACAGATGAAGAATTTGAGAATGAAATATTAGCAATAGATTTTTATATTGAGGGGTCACCATGCAAAGGAACATTAGCAATCATACATGAACCAGGAGGAGAAAATGAATAAATTAATTAAAATAGAATTGGAAAGAGCATTTAAGAATAAGATGCTTATAATATCTGTAGTAATAGGATTAGTTATTGTTGGATTTAATATATGGAACGAGATTATTCCAGCAAGAAAAACATTAGATAAACTGCTTGAAATGGGAAAATACAGCGGTATACAGCTTCCGGGATTGTATATGAAGTGGATGGGGGTAAGACCGGGGTCTTATGTATTTCTTTATTACTTTATTATGCCGTTGTTGACAGCATTGCCATATTCTATAAGCATATTGATGGATGTGAAGAAGCATTATGTTAATAATATATTTACAAGAATTGATAAAAAGAAGTATTACAAAGCAAAGCTTTTTACCCAGTTTATGGCTGGTGGCTTTGTGGCAAGCTTCCCGCTTGTTATATCATTTGTTGTGACAGCTATGATTTTGCCAGCTTTTAAGCCAGAGTCGGTCAGCTCACAGTTTAATTTCTCAAAACTGTCAGTTTTTGGAGATTTATTTTTTGAAGCACCATTTGCAATGGCTGTTATAGTATTTTTATTTGCATTTGTGGGATTTGGACTAATTAACTGTATTGCATACATATTTGCAGACCTTGTAAATAACAGGTTTATGGTCGCACTTACACCATTCATGATGTATTTCTTTTATTATATTGTTTGTTCATCTATTGGAAGAGATGGCCCTATGGAATATCTGACAGCATCCAAACTGCGTTATTCTGAACTGAAATTTATGATAATTGATATGGTGATGTTAATAGTGCTGATAACAGTATCGTATTTTGTACGAAGCAGAAGAAAGGATGCAATCTGATATGAAGAAGAAAATATTAATAATAGCGTTAGTATGTATATTGGCGGGAGTGGCAGCGTTCTATATAGTTAAAGTCAATAATATGTATCCACAGGGAAGTGTCACTGAATATGAGATTAATGAACAGGTTGAACTTAGCGGATATTCGGCTTGTGTTAACAGCTATAAGGTTATGTCAATTGATGATTTTATGAATGAGTATGGAATTGATAAACGAAAAGACAGAAGTGATACACAGGATGAAATATACGTTATGGTTGCGCAATGTACTTTAGATATAACGGGAGAGATGAAAGGATTTCCTTATGCAGATATCAGACTGGCATCGGGAGCTTTCTCACAGGGAATATCTAATGATTATATAAGAGATATTAACAAAGATGTTAATTTTTCTAAGTTTGAGCAGGGGACAAGCATTACTGTAGATGTACCTTTCCTTATCCACAGCATATCATTTCCTCACAGCATAAATGCTGATAAGCTGAACAAAGAAGAATGGCAGTTGTATTTCTCAGTAACTCCGGGTAAGTATGTGAGAATGGGTAAATAATATGTGGAATGAATTGAGAAGAAGATATGTTAACAGGGAAATGTTGTTCTGGCTTGCGGGAGCAGTTATTTCACAGGAAGTTCTGCTTACGGTTTTCTTAAGAACTTTACAGAGAAATGTGTCGGGAACACCGTGTGTATTAGATGTATTGACCTGTATGTCACAGAATTATGTGTTTCCGCTGATGATGATTATAGCAGCTGTCTGTAATCAGAGAATGATGAAATGCGACAGAGATCCAATGATAATTCTGAAATACAGTTCGAGAGCAGGAATATATCTGTGGCAGAGTATCTGTACGATAGTGTATTCGGCAGTGTTGTCATTAATATATGAACTGGCTGCAATTGCATATGCATCAACTAAGTTTGATGTGTTTTTTAACTGGAACAGTTATTCAAGTTATAAATTAATGAATCTGGATGTATTGCCGGCAGGTGAGGTAACAAGCATACAGGTAATGTTTGTTTACTGGATATTAATGGCTTTGATGATTGCGATAACATGTTTTATAGGAATTATATTTGAAATAATATTTTCGTCAGATGTTATATCAGGTGTGGCTGTTATTATATTTGCAGGAGTAGATATATTTATACCGCTTACCTACCATAAGCTGATTATATTCGGGGCTGCATGGTATAGTTCCGGAGAGTGCGCCAGAAAGCTTGGCATAGCTGCTTTAATTATGGCTGTTCTGATTATTGCAGGTCTTATTCTTCAAAGAAAGCGTGAGTATTATGAATATAAAAAAGAAGATGAGTAACAAAAGTATAAGAGGCGTTATATGGCATGATATTGCAAGAGGTTTCTATGCTGACAGATTCAGATATTTAATCGCTGTTCTTATGCTTGCCGGAGTGCTGATAATATTAGGAAATCATGAATTCGGAATGATGGATACGATATTCTTTATTCAGGGCGGTTATGATCCTGTTCTTATTATTAAGGAGGGAAAGATTGTATTTCCTTTTGTATGGATGCTGATTCAGTTTCTTGTTCCATTCATGATATACAGTTATTGCAATGATGACTGTGAAGGCGTAGGAATTGATTTTCTTATGAAATGCAGAAGCAGAAGGTTGTGGTGGAACAGTAAATGTCTGTGGAACTGCCTGACTGTGCTTTCTGTATATGCAATTCAGTATGCAACAGCATTTGTATATGGATTATGCAATGGAAACCTGAGTATGAAGATTAATTATGAGCTTTTTGAAAAGATTAGTAATAAATCTGTTCCGGATAATGCGGCAAACGTGTGGATTATAGTGTATATGCTTGTAATGCCGGTTGTTGTTTCTTTGGTAACAGCACTGGTTCAGATGACAATCTCCATGTTTACGAATCCGATGATTGGCATGCTCGCAGTTATGGCATGGAATGTTATGTCAGTATTTATAAACAATCCGCTTATGATAGGAAATAATTCGATGGTGGTAAGAAGCAGTGTGTATAATGCACAGAGAATACAGGTATGGCAGTCAGCTGCGGTATGCATTGTTGTGTATATTGTCGTGTATGTGGTTGGAATGATTGGATTTAATAAAAAAGATATTCTTGTGAGGGAGGATTAAAACATGTATATTAAAATAACAGATGTTAATAAAACGATTAAGAAAGCACCAATATTAAGGGATATCAATCTGGAATTTACAGGTGGAAAAGTATATGGATTAAGAGGAAAGAATGGTTCAGGAAAGACTATGCTTATGCGTGCAATATGCGGGCTTATTACTCCGGATTCGGGAATAATTGATATTAATGGAAAGATACTTGGAAAAGATATCTCATTTCCGGAAAGTATAGGCGTGTTAATTGAGAATCCTGCATTTATAGGTAATTATACAGGATTTAAGAATCTTAAGGTGCTGGCATCTATTCAGAACAGAATTGGTGATGAACAGATAAGAAAGGCACTTGAAGATATCGGACTTGATCCGGATGACAAGAGAACTTACAGAAAGTATTCTCTGGGAATGAAGCAGAAGTTAGGAATTGCGGCAGCAGTTATGGAAAATCCTGATATTATTATTCTTGACGAGCCGATTAATGCACTTGATGATGTCAGTGTTGAGAAGGTTCATGATATATTAGAAGAACAGAAGAAAAGAGGAGCGGTAATAATTATTGCATGCCACGATAAGGAAGAACTTGACCAGCTATCTGATGAGATTATAGAGATATCAGATGGCAGAATTATCAATAAAACCTGTTAGTAGTATCATTACATAGTACTGGCGTAATGTTACAAAAATGTAATGTTCCGTAATATTGAACAAACGACACCGGATTAGTTAAGTGGTAAAACATAATTAATCTATATGAAAGGAATTAATTATTATGGAAACAATACTTAAGATTGATAACATTGAAAAGTATTATGGAAACAAATCAAGTCTTACCAAAGCGATTGACAATATTTCGTTTGAGGTTGGAAAGGGAGAATTCGTTTCTATAATGGGAGCGAGCGGTTCAGGAAAGACGACGCTTCTTAACTGTATATCAACACTTGATAAGGTGACTACAGGTAAGATATATGTCGGAGACAACGAAATTACACAGTTAAAGGGCAATAAGCTTAACAAGTTCAGAAGAGAGGAGTTAGGCTTTATCTTTCAGGACTTTAATCTTCTTGATACTTTAACAGCATTTGAAAATATTGCACTGGCGCTTTCTATACAGAATGTTCCGTCAAGGGAGATTGAATTAAGAGTAAGACAGACTGCAAGAGAGCTAGGTATTGAAGATGTATTAAACAAATATCCTTATCAGATGTCAGGCGGACAGAAGCAGAGGGTAGCAAGTGCAAGAGCCATTATTACGAACCCAAAGCTTATTCTTGCTGATGAGCCGACAGGAGCGCTTGACTCAAGGTCATCAAGGATGTTACTTGAGAGCTTTAATTTTCTTAATACTGAGCTTTCGGCAACAATTCTTATGGTAACCCACGACGCATTTACTGCAAGCTACGCAGGCAGAGTGATATTTATCAAGGACGGTAAAATCTTCAATGAGATACGCAGAGGCGAATCTACAAGAAAAGAATTTTTTGATAAAATCATTGATGTTGTGACATTGTTAGGAGGCGACCTTAATAATGCTCTTTAAGATATCTTTAAAGAACATCAGGAAGAGTTTAAAGGATTATACCGTCTATTTCTTCACTCTTATTCTTGGTGTCGCAATATTTTATGTGTTTAATGCAATTGACAGTCAGAGCGTTATGCTTGATGTAAGAGAAAATATGATGGATATTATAAAGCTCATGAATGACATGCTTTCAGGCGTGAGCGTATTCGTATCGTGCATACTTGGATTTCTGATTATATATGCAAGCCGTTTTCTTATTAAAAGACGTAATAAGGAGTTTGGCATATATCTTACACTTGGAATGAGCAAGAGAAAGATTTCAGCGATTCTTTTCTTTGAGACATTGCTTATCGGCATTGTTTCACTTGTGGCAGGGCTTGTTATTGGTACAATCCTTTCACAGTTTATGAGCGTGATTGTTGCAAATATGTTTGATGCTGATATGACTAAGTTTAAATTCATATTCTCAATGAAGGCATGCGTCAAGACTTTAATATATTTTGCAATTATGTATGTGTTAGTTATGATATTTAACACATTCAGTATCAGCAGATGTAAGCTTATTGATCTTCTCAATGCAGGTAAGAAAACTGAGAAGGTTACCATGAAGAACCCGGTTGTCTGCACAATAGTATTCGTCATAGGTGTTGGTATTCTTTCTTATGCATACTGGATGGTTACAAGGGGTGTTAAGTCAATAAATATCATTAATAAAATAGGTATTCCTATTGCACTTGGCTGTGTCGCTACATTTTTAATATTCTGGTCAGTCTCAGGTTTTATGATAAGAATATTCACAAGTATTAAGAGTGTGTATTATAAAGGTGTGAACAGCTTTGTGTTAAGGCAGTTCTGCAGCAAGATTAACACTACTGTATTCTCAACAACTGTTATATGTATCATGCTTTTTATCACAATAAGTGTGCTTTCAGCAGCACTCTCAATGAAGGATTCGCTTTCAAAGTATCTGGACAGTATGTGTCCTGTTGATGTACAGCTTGCAAAATATTCATATGATGCGATGAGCGAGGCATATGCCACATCACAGGATATGAATGAAAAAGACAGGGAAATGCTAGAAGATTCCAAATTAAGTATAATAGAAACACTTAATAACAGTGGATTTGATGCGCAGAAGTATTTTAAGGATGTTGCAGAATATAACGTATACAACACCGGATTGACAGTTAAAGATACATTAGGGGATATTAATACAGATGATTATCAGTTCATGGCAGATACTATTATGCCGGTAATGACTATTGGCGATTATAATTCTGTTGCAAGACTGTATGGTAATAGTACGTATGAACTTAATGACGATGAATATATTATAGTGGCAGATTATAAGAACATGGTTATGATTAGGAATCAGGCATTAAAGAAAGGAATTATATTATCTGTCAATGGAAAAGAGTATAAACCAAGATATAGTGAATGCATGGATGGTTTTGTACAGATTGGTGTTCAGAATATGAATGACGGGATTCTTGTTGTGCCTGATAACGCGGTAAAACCACAGCAGGTACGTAATATGGGACTTAGTGCTGACTATAGGGCAGACACTAAGGAAGAAAGATATTCTATTGAAACACAATTAGACAATTTAATGAAAAATATATCATTTCAAACGAGCTTCATTAGCTGGAATTCCAGAATTGAACTGGCTGAAAGCAGTGTCGGACTTGGAGCATTAGTTTCATTTATTGCCTTATATTTAGGGATTATATTCCTTATAAGCAGTGCGGCAATTCTTGCTTTGAGAGAATTGTCAGACAGTGCAGACAATAAGGAACGATATGGAATGTTAAGGAAGCTTGGAGTTGATGAGAGAATGATTGATATGGCACTTTTTAAGCAGATTGGAATATTCTTCGCATTTCCACTGATTCTTGCACTTATACATTCTGTGTTTGGAATTAAGTTTATTAACATAATTCTTGCAACTATGGGAATGAGTTCAATGGCAGCATCTATTGGGCTTACGCTCGCATTCGTTGCAGTTATTTATGGAGGATATTTCCTTATAACTTATCTGTGCAGCAGAAGCATTATAAGACCGGTAAGATAAGTTTTTCATTATTTCGTTGTTTTTTTTATATGTTTCTGTTATAATCTTCACATAAGGGTTGTTCGTGAACAACATGGAGGAATTTAATATGGAAACTAATATTTTGATAGAGAGTGGAACTAATGAGTTAGAGGTTCTTGAATTCACAATAGGGAATAATCATTATGGTATTAATGTTGCCAAGATTAAAGAGATTGTGCCATATAGTCAGGTTACACCGGTGCCGAATGCACATCCTTGTGTAGAAGGAATATTCATGCCAAGAGATTTAATGATAACAGTTGTAGACCTTGCTAAGGTTATTAAAAGTGCTCCTTCAGGAGATATTTCGAAGGATATGTTTATTATAACTAATTTCAACAAATTGAATGTCGCTTTTCATGTACATACAGTTGTTGGAATTCACAGAGTATCATGGGCTGATATCATTACTCCGGATACAACAATAAGTACTGCAGATAACGGAATTGCCACAGGAATTGTTAAGATTAACGGTCAGCTTATTATTATTCTTGACTTTGAGCGTATTGTATCAGATATAAGTCCGGAGACAGGTCTTAAGACTTCTGATATTCTCAAGCTTGAAGGCAGACCAAGAAGTGAAGCACATATTGTCATAGCAGAGGATTCACCTCTTCTTATTAAGCTGATATCTGATTCACTTGTTAAATCAGGTTATGATAATCTTACATTATGTCATAATGGTCAGGAAGCATGGGATTTTATATCAGATGCCAAGGCAGGAAAAGTACCGCTTGATATAGACTGTGTTATCACTGATCTGGAGATGCCGCTTATGGATGGCCACAGACTTACAAAGCTTATTAAGTCTGATGACAAGTTAAAGAATATTCCGGTTGTTATATTCTCATCACTTATTAATGAACAGATGAGAGCAAAGGGAGAATCACTTGGTGCAGATGTCCAGTTGTCAAAGCCGGAAATCGGACTGCTTGTATCAGAAATAGATAAATTACTCAGATAATTTTCTTCATTTTACACTTCCTCTTATGGGACGCCGCCTGACATGGGGGCGTCCTTTTTTGCGCGAGCAGCGATGAGAGAAGATATGGAAAGTTCACAGTTGTGCTTGCACAAACTGTGAACTTTATATAGATTCTCGAGGAGCGCCGCGACAATGCCAGAACATAGTTCTGGCATATCGTTGCTCGCGCAAAACAGGTAGCGATGACAACCCTCTCAAAAGATGTTATAATCATATGGTTATGAAATGGAGGTACTTATGATTTATAATGATTTAATTGATGATATAAAGAGTGCTGATTATGTACTTTTTGGCTTGGGGAAAGAAATATATTCTTCTGATGATACAGAAATATATGACAATTTGAAAAAGCTGTTTGCATCTATGGAACATGTGAATTACTTTATTGTGTCTACTGATAAAGCTGGTACGATCAGGAATTGTGGACTTAATGAAAGAAGAATTGTCTGTCCGGTCAATGAAAATAATGCTGAAGAAGAGGAGAAACAGTGGGATTTCTACAATAAATGGCTGTCATCCTCACTTGCAAAGAAGCTGGTTATTGTGGAACTGGGAGAAGATTTTTCTAACCCTAATGTTATAAGATGGCCATTTGAAAGAATTGTGATGATTAATCAGAAGGCTAAGATGTATCGTGTTCACAGTACATTTTACCAGATTCCTAAGGAAATCGGGGACAGGGCATGTGCTTTTGAGATGAATGGAGCACAGTTTATAAAAGAACTTGTAAAATGTTGTTAATAAGCAATGTTTATGTTAATATTTTAATGTATTTTGATTTCAGGAGGTGAGAATTTTGTCTGATAAGGAAGAAGATTATCTGGATAAATTGCTTGATTCGATTAATGAAAAGGAGCAGGCAGATTCTCAACAGGAAAAACCTAAAAGTGAATGGCAGCAGGAGATTAAGGAGAAAGATCCGGAAGAGATAGCCCGTCAGGTAAGGGAGAAAATAGAATCAGAAAATGCTGGTGAAGAAGATACAGAGGAAAAAAAGGATGCTATGGCTGAAGAGGCGGTAGATAAGATGTTAGAGGATACACCGGTTGAAGAAGCAGCTGGAGCAACTATAACATCTGATGATGATATGGAATTGTCGGATAATGACATGAAAAGACTTATGAATATGAATCTTGATGATTTGATTGAAGATGTCAAGTCTGATACTGACAGCATTTCAATAGATGATTTGTTAAATCCTGATGAGGAACTTAAAAATGCGGAAGCAAAGGCACAGGCTCAGGCGTTGGAAGAAGCACAGACTGAAAAAGGAAAAACAGATCTTAAAGAAAATAAAGAAACTGTTAAGGTTGATGAGAGTAAAATAAAGCCAGAAAAACCCAAAAAAGATAACTTTTTTAAGAAGATAAAGAAAGTGTTTTTTGATAGTCTTGAGGATGAGAGTTCTGATGATGATAATTCAGATAATGGCAATGATGGAAATATTTCACAACAGGAAAAGGTTACAGATAAGCAGGAAACTGGTGATGGAGAACCTAAGGATGAGAATGAACAGATAATAAAAGATGTATTCGGTAATAAGAATACACTCGATGATTCAGAAGCACCTAAGAAAGGCTTTTTTGCAAGATTCAGGTATAGGCTCGCCCAGATGAAGGCAAAAAGAATAGAAGAGGAAAAAGCAGAAGAAGAGGCTGAAAGACTCGATGATGAAGAAAAACAGAAAAAATGGATGATTTCTAGACAGCGGAAAGGGGAAGATAAGTGAAGTCAGGGATTAAGTATGTTGACGGAATGAACTTGCATGGCGTGATTAAAGCCGGATTAGAGGATTTTGAACTGGAATATATTGGTTGTAAAAGTGCAGATATGATTCTTGAAAATGGTGGAAATATTGACGGAATTGCAATCAGTCTGTGTGATTTTACAGATAAAGGATTTTTAAAAGAAAATGCTTCGCAGATATTTAGGGATGCAATGTCTGTTGCAGACAGATACAATGCATATATTGTTATTG